>Ga0209960_1000449_pt1 | contig 88881 bp, 73 predicted proteins | sample ThiBiot_500_plan_2_FD_183947 | JGI IMG/M metagenome (GOLD analysis project Ga0209960, IMG submission 183947) | Wastewater bioreactor microbial communities from Cape Town, South Africa - Thiocy_expt_500_plan (SPAdes) | ecosystem: Engineered > Bioreactor > Thiocyanate-remediating >... | reverse complement strand
CGACGAGGAGACCATCTGGGCCACCAACCGGTTCATGATCTACGCGCTGTTCCCCCAGTGCAACATCTCCATCCATGTGATGTGGGGGCTGCAAAAGCAGAACACGGTGTTTGCCACCGGGAAGTCCATCCTGGACCGCAGCAGCAAGACCCATGTGGGCAACCTGATGCTGGAGTTTGGCGGCGGCGGCCATGCGGCGGCAGGCACCTGTCAGGTCGCCAACGACAAGGCCGACGCCATGCTCAAGACGCTGATCGAGCGCATCACCACCGACGGTTGAAACCGTCGCTCCCGGGGTGGCGGTGCGCCGCCCACGCCGGGCCCCTTGAAAACCGGGCACATGCCCCTACATCACGCCTGCTGGTTCGGCAGGCGTGATTTTTTGTGCCGATTCCATTCGCATTCGTTCAGACCGATTTCCATAGAGAGAGAACCCCTCCATGAGCAAGCAAACCCTGTCCTTCCAGGCGGAAGTAGCCCAGCTGCTGCACCTGGTCACCCATTCGCTGTACTCCAACCAGGAAATCTTCCTGCGCGAGCTGATCTCCAACGCGTCGGACGCCTGCGACAAGCTGCGTTTTGAAGGCCTGAACAATGCCGCCCTGTTTGAAGACGCCCCCAACCTCGAAGTGCGTGTGACCTTCGACAAGGCCGCCAAGACGCTGACCATCACCGACAATGGCATCGGCATGAGCCAGCAGGAGGCCATCGACCACCTGGGCACGATTGCCAAGAGCGGCACCAAGGACTTCATGGGCAAGCTCTCGGGCGACCAGAAGCAGGACGCGCAGCTCATCGGCCAGTTCGGCGTGGGCTTCTACTCGGGCTTCATCGTGGCTGACAAGATCACCGTGGAATCGCGCCGCGCGGGCCTCAAGCCCGAAGAAGGCGTGCGCTGGATCAGCGGCGGCACGGGTGACTTCGAGGTCGAAACCATCACCCGCGCCCAGCGCGGCACCAGCATCATCCTGCACCTGCGCGACGACGCCGAGGAATACCTCAACGCCTGGAAGCTCAAGCAGGTCATCGCCAAATACTCCGACCACATCAGCCTGCCCATCCTGATGGAAAAGGAAGAGTGGAAAGACGGCGAGCTGATCAACCCCAATGACGAAAACGGCGGCCGCCAGCCCGGCGGCATGGTCAAGACCGGTGAGTGGGAAACCATCAACAAGGCCAGCGCCCTGTGGACCCGCCCCAAGAAGGACATCACCGAAGAACAGTACGCCGAGTTCTACAAGACCATCAGCCACGACCACGAAGCCCCGCTCACCTGGGCGCACAACCGCGTGGAGGGCAACACCGAGTACACGCAGCTGCTGTACATCCCTGCCAAGGCGCCGTTCGATTTGTGGAACCGCGACAAGAAGGCGGGCGTCAAGCTGTACGTGAAGCGCGTCTTCATCATGGACGACGCCGAGGCGCTGATGCCCACCTACCTGCGCTTCGTCAAGGGCGTGATCGACTCTGCCGACCTGCCGCTGAACGTGAGCCGCGAGCTGCTGCAGGAAAGCCGCGACGTGCGCTCCATCCGCGAAGGCTCGACCAAGCGCGTGCTGAGCATGCTGGAAGACCTGGCCAAACACGACAAGCACGAAGCCGCAGCGGCTGAGGGCGCCGACGGCGTGACCGACGTGGTGAGCGAGGAAGACAAGGCCAAGGAAGGCAAGTACACCGCGTTCTACGCCGAGTTTGGCGCTGTGCTGAAGGAAGGCCTGGGCGAGGACTTTGCCAACCGCGAGCGCCTGGCCAAGCTGCTGCGTTTTGCCTCCACGCAGAGTGATGCCGTGACAGTCTCCTTTGCCGACTACAAGGCCCGCATGAAGGAAGGCCAGGAGGCGATTTACTACATCACCGCCGAGACGCTCGCCGCCGCCAAGAACAGCCCCCAGCTCGAAGTCTTCAAGAAGAAGGGCATCGAAGTGCTCCTGATGACCGACCGCGTGGACGAGTGGGCGCTGAACTACCTGCACGAGTTTGATGGTACCCCGCTGCAAAGCGTGGCCAAGGGTGCGGTGGACCTGGGCAAGCTGCAGGACGAGGCCGAGAAGAAGGCCGCCGAAGAGGCTGCCGAAGCCTTCAAGCCCGTGCTGGCCAAGCTGAAGGAAGCCCTCAAGGACAAGGCCGAAGACGTGCGCGTGACCACGCGCCTCGTCGATTCCCCCGCGTGCCTAGTGGTGCAGGACGACGGCATGAGCACGCAGCTGGCTCGCCTGCTCAAGCAGGCCGGCCAGCAGGCCCCCGCCACCAAGCCCGTGCTGGAGGTGAATGCCGAACACGCGCTGGTCAAGAAGCTGGACGGCAGCGTGCACTTCCACGACCTGGCGCACATCCTTTTCGACCAGGCCCTGCTGGCCGAAGGCGGCCTGCCGGAAGACCCGGCAGCCTACGTCAAGCGGGTGAATGCCTTGCTGGCCTGAGTTGGGTACCTTTTGAGTAAAAACGACCGCAAGCGCTAGTGCCATAAGCGCTGGCTGCTATCAAAATAAGAAACCCCGGTGGTGCCTGGCACCATCGGGGTTTCTTTATGGGGAGTGGAGGCTGGCGTGTGCTGTTATCCGGCTTTCCTGCCCTGCAGGTGCGTTCGGAGGTCTGTGACTGCCCCTCACACCTCGGGCTCTGCCAGCTCCAGGATGCGTGCGTGGACCTGGTTGCGCTCAGCCGGGTCGGCATCGATCAGGGCCTTGAGCGCGCCTTCGGGCAGTTGCATGCCCTTGCGCCGGTCGTCTTTGACCGGCATGTTCCGCCAGCCTGACAGCACCAGCCAGTCCCACAGTTCGGCGGGCAGCGGGTGCGTGACCAGCATCTTGACCGGCCCCCGCATGATGAGTGCCCCCACCGGAGGCAGCTGGCCCACCGGGGCGGGCCGGCGAGGCTGGCGGATGGATAGGGCGTTGCGAATCCAGTCTTTCATGGGCACTCTCGGTGGCGGCAATGGTCGCAGCATAGCCAAGATCGGCGGGCATGCCACCGGCACAATGCACCTCTTCGTGTTCTGGGACACCGGTGCGTTACGGATAATGCGCCCCGGGCCCATGCATTCGGTGGGGGCCGCCTCGCTATTCAAGAGTATCCATGCTGCGGTTTTTTCTGACGTTTATCGTGCTCCAACTCACCCTGTTCGGCATCAACATGCTGGGGGTGGTGCAGCAGCATGTGGTACTGCCCTGGACGGCGCTGCTGGCGCGCGGCTGTGCTGCTTTGGTCACTTTGTTCGATGCCTCGGCCGCTGCCGCAGGCAAGGTGTTGTGGAACACCGTCAGCGGCTTTGGCGTGTCGATCGAGCCTGGTTGCAATGGCATTGAGGCCTGCATCGTGCTGTTTGCTGCGGTCATCGCATTTCCGTCCACCTGGCGGCACAAGCTGGTGGGGCTGGCTGCTGGTTTTGTGGCGGTCCAAGGGTTGAACGTGGTGCGGGTGATCAGCCTCTTCTACCTGGGGCAGTGGAATACCCAAGTGTTCAACTTTGCGCACGAGTACCTGTGGCAGGCGCTCATCATGCTGGACGTGCTGGTGGTCTGGTTGCTGTGGGTGCGCGCAGGCAGCAAGTCCCCGGAGGCGTCCGGGCCTCCTGCGCCGCCTGAAGACCCCCCTGCGCCCCCGGCACGCTCCGCAGCCTTGCCACAGTCTGCCGATCCGCTGGTGAGCGCGTCTTTGGACCTGACGCCACCGGTGCGATGAGCCGCCAGCGAAACAACGGGCTGCCCATGCGCCGGCTATCTCCCTTGACGATCTTCATGCTGTCTGCCTTCGGGCGGATCGTGGCTCTGACTGCAATCTGGTCGCAGGTGTCCGCCTGGACGTCCTACCCTGTGGGCTTGCTTTCGCACATGGCGCTGGAGCAAGCCGCTCCCATGTGGGTGCGACAGGTGCATTTGTCGCCGGGCAATATGGAGGTGGACACAGCGATCTCTGTGCCGACGGCAGATGGGCGCCGGGGGGAAATCACTGTGGAAGTCAGCCCCGCGCGTTATGCCTATGGGCTACCAATCTTCGTTGCGCTGGTGCTGACGGCCCGTGGCCGGGGGCGCGTGGGCCGTGTGGCTGCAGGTTATGCAGCTTTGCTCCCTTTTCAGGCCTTCAGCCTGACGATGAGCGCCCTGATGCAAATGGTGTTGGCTGCCCAGGCCGACATCCGTCTGCTTAGAGTGTCCCAATGGCAAATGGAAGCCATTGTGTATGGCTACCAGTTGGGCTCTCTGGTGCTGCCTACGCTGGTGCCTATCCTGCTGTGGCTGTGGATGGACCGCAAATTTGTGAATGATGTGCTGATTCGCAGCTGGCGCGGGTCACTGCCGCCTGCCGCATCTTCCCCTTGAGCCCTCCCCGCTGGTGCTGCGCATGCAGTATGTGCTGCAGCCCATTACCCTGAGAGTGTTTCGGTGGCCGCTGCGCGTTGCTGTACAGGTGCGCGGTTCAGGGCCGTTGTGTTCACCGCATCCAGCCGGTACCCCACCCCATACACCGCCGTGATCGTGTAGCCGTTGGCCTCGGTCAACTCCAGCTTGCTGCGCAGCCGCGACATGTGGGTGTCCAGGGAGCGCGAGGGGGTATCGGTGGCATCGCCCCACACGGCCTCGCGCAGGTGGGTGCGGGACAGCAGGCGGCCCGCGTTGCGAAATAGGAACAGCGCGAGTTCGTATTCGCGGTGCTTGAGGCCGATGGCTTCGCCGTGGAGTTGCAGGGTGCGTTGTTCCGCGTCAAAACGGTACGCACCAAAGTCCAGCCGCGCGCCCATGGACTGGGGGAAAGCCCGGCGCAGCAGGGCGGTGGTGCGGGCCACCAGCTCGCCCATGCGCAGGGGCTTGCTCATGAAGTCGTCGGCGCCGCGCGACAGGGCCTCGACCACATCGCGTTCATCGTTGCGGCGGGTGATGAACAGGATGGGCGGCAGCATGCCGTGGGTGTTGCGCACGGTCTGCACCACGTCCGTCCCTTCCATGTCGGGCAGGTGCCAGTCCACCAGCAGGAGGTCGAAGGTTTCCTGGCGCAGCGCCTGCAGCAGGCTGGTGCCGTCGGCGAAGGTGTGGCACACGTGCTGGTGGCATTCCAGGGTGCCCTTGATCTGCTCCAGCAGGAGAAGGTCGTCGTCAAGGACTGCGATGCGCATGGGGATGGGGATGGGCTTTGGGGGCTGACACCCCGTTGGATCAACAAAACGCTCCCGTCACAAGGGAGCGCTTTGATGTTGCCCCACATCGGCCCGCTGTGCGCGCGGTTTGACAATCGTTTGCAATGCTCCGATGCCCGCGTGGGCCCGACTGGACAAGGCTGGGCAAGGCCCGCTCAGGCCACCAGCGGCTCTTCCTGCATGGCCTCGATTTGCTCGATCAGCATGTCCACCTGCCCGCGCCAGTAGTCGCTGCTGCCAAACCACGGAAAGTTCGCGGGGAAGATCGGGTCCTGCCAGCGGCGCGCGAGCCAGGCGCTGTAGTGGATGAGGCGCAAGGTGCGCAGCGGCTCGATGAGCGCCAGCTCGCGGCGGTCGAAGCTGCGGAACTGCTCGTAGCCGTCGATCAGGGCGCCGAGCTGGTGGGTGCGCTGGCGCCGGTCTCCCGACAGCAGCATCCACAGATCCTGCACGGCCGGACCCATGCGCGCGTCGTCCAGATCCACAAAGTGCGGGCCGCCGCGGCCCCATTCATCCAGCGGGGTCCAGAGGATGTTGCCGGGGTGGCAGTCGCCGTGCAGGCGGATCTGGGTGGCATCGTTCAAGCCAAATGTGCCTGTAGCGCTAGTGGAATATGCGCTGGTAGCTATTAAATCGAGAGCTTTGTCGCACTGGGTCTTCCAGGCGGCTTGCATGTCGAGTGGGATGATCTCGTTCATCAGCAGCCAGTCGCGCGATGCCGTGCCAAAGGTGGCCAGGTCCAGCGTGGGCCGGTGTGCAAAGGGCTGGGCGGCGCCCACGGTGTGGATGCGGGCCAGAAAGCGGCCGATCCATTCCAGCACCTCGAAGTCGTCCAGCTCGGGCTGGCGTCCGCCGCGCCAGGGGCTGACGGAAAAGGCAAAGCCATCGTGCTGGTGCAGGGTGGCGCCGTTCAGCACCAGCGGGCCCACGGCGGGCACCTCGGCGGCCATGAGCTCGGCGGCAAAGGCGTGTTCTTCGAGGATCTGCGCTTCGCTCCAGCGGCCCGGGCGGTAGAACTTGGCCACCACGCGCTGGCCGTCTTCCAGCGTGGCCTGGTACACCCGGTTTTCGTAGGACGACAAGGCCATGAGGCGGCCGTCGCCGTACAGGCCCACGCCGGCCAGCGCGTCCAGCACCTGGTCGGGGGTGAGGCGGGCGTAGGGGTGTTGGTCGTTCGAGGCGTTGGCAGCGGTATCGGGGGGCAATGGGGTCATGCCCCATTGTCGCCGCCGCGCCCTTGCCGGCCGCGCATAGCGTTTCAGCCAGGCAGCATTGTCGCGATATGCCCCGCTCGCGGGTCGCCGCTGCCTGCCAACACGGTGGCAAACAGGGCCTGCGTGGCCTGGGGCCCCGCATGGCGCTGCACCACCAGCCAGGGCTGCGGCCCGGCCGACACGGCGGTGCTGAACTGGTTCCAGGCCGCGACCAGGCGGTCGTTCAGGCCCTGCGCGCCCCAGTCGGTATGGCGCTTTTTGACCTGGGCGGGCGCAAAGAACATCACCGGGCGCGGGCCGGGCAGCTGGCCGGCGCCGCCCAGATCGCCCACATGGCTCGCACCCACCGAGCAGCTGTAGGCCAGGCCGGTGAAGTGGGCGTGGATGCGCTGGCGCAGGCCCACGCTGCCCGCGAAGTCTATGTATACGCTGGGTGTGGCGCCGTCGAGGGTGTCCAGTGCGTCGTATGTGACCACGCGGTGGTAGCAGCCGAGGCTCTCGCAAAACGCCACGTTGCCGGGCGAGGTGAGGCCAATGACCTCGATGCCCTCCCGCTGCGCGAGCTGGAAGGCGGTGCCGTAGGCCGTTTTGCTCGACGCGCTGGACAGCAGCATGCGCTGGGCGCCAAAGAACTGCTGGTCGGCCAGAAAGTCGTCGATGAGCCACGAGGTGATGAACAGTGGCCGCAGCAGCGCCTGCACGTCCTCGTTGTCGGCGCGGTACAGCCCGTCGGTGCTGGTGCGCAGGTAGTGGTTGTAGACCGCATGCAGGCCCGCGCGGTGCGGGGCGCCGTCGCTGAAGCCCGTGGGATTGACACGCTCTGGCGACAGCACGGCCTGGCTGGCCATGGGCCAGTAGCCATACAACCGCTCGCCCACGGCCACGGCCGGGTGCAGCGACTGCACCACGGTACCAAAGCCCCACACGGGCACGATGCCCCAGCCCGCCTCGCAGGTGGGGAAAAACTGCCAGTAGTTCAGCATGTCGCCCAGCGCGGCGTAGGTGATGTTGTTGGCCGTGAGGGCAAACGACTCGACCCGCACGCGGACCTGGCCCTCGGCCAGCGGGGTGTCGTCGGTGGTGGTCAGGCGGGTGGTGGCCAGCTGGTCCTGGCGCACAAGGAGGGTGGTGGTGCTCATGTCGCGACGCTAAACCAAAGCGTACGCGCGCTCAAGCGGGGCGCGCCGCCTGGGCGACACATGTGCGGCGCGGCGGTGCGCCAGATTGCTAACGGGCTCAGTCCGCCGTGGGCTGCGCCAGTTGCTCGAAAGGCAGCGCCTGTTTGACCAGGATGACGGTGCAGGGCGCGTCGCGCGCCACGCGCATGGGCACGGTGGCAAAAAAGCGCTGGGTCTGCAATCCGTGCGTGGCCGCGCCCAGGATCATCATGCTCACGTGGTTGCTGGCCGCGTAGCGCACCAGCGCCTGGGCCACGTCGCTGGCTTCCAGCACGTGGTAGCTCACGGCATGCCCGGTCAGGTCCAGCCCCTGGGCCCACTGGCGCAGGCGGGCCATGTGCTGGCGGTGCAGCGTGGTCTCGCTGCGCTCGCTGTCGCTGGTGCTGCTGGCGCCGGGCGACACCACCGTCACGCAGGCCAGCCGGGCGCCGGGGCGGATTCCCAATGATCGACCCACGGCCTGGCGCAGCGAGTACAGCGTGGCGTCTGTCACGTCGGCATGGGGCACGGCCACCATCAGGATGGGCGTGTCCTCGATCTGCTGCGAGGGCAGGGGGCTGGGCGTGTAGTGCATGCCCGCCGCGCGCAACCAGCGGCGCAGGTGGGTGCGCAGCGGCGTGCGCTCGGTGCGTTCGCCGCGTTCGGTGATGAGCACCTGCTCGGGGTGGGACAGGTCAAATGCCAGGTGCGCGGCCGAGGGGTAGCGGCTTGCGGCCTCGGGCTCCAGGCAGCGCAGGATGACCTCTTGCAGCCAGGGCGGAATTTCGGCGCGGTGCTTGCGCGGCGGCGCGGGCGTCATCCACAGGCGCTGGCGCATGCCGCCGCTGGTGGTGGGGGCGCCAAAGGGCAGCTCGCCCGTGGCCAGCTCGTACAGCATCACGCCGATGGCAAAGATGTCGCTGCGCGGGTCGCCGCGCACGCCCACCACCTGCTCGGGCGCGATCCAGGCGGGCGAGCCCACGGCCTGGCGCATCTCCTCGGCCAGCAGGTCGGGGTAGTGGGCGTGGCACGAGAGGCCAAAATCCAGCAGCACGGCCGTGCCATCGTCCTTGATGAGCACGTTGGCGGGTTTGAGGTCCAGGTGGCACACGTTCTGCTGGTGCAGGCTGTGCGCCGCGTGGGCCGTGGCGGCGCCCAGGCGGGCTATTGCTTCGATATCGCAGCGTCCGGGCGCATCCAGCCAGTGTTGCAGCGTCTGGCCGGGGATGTATTCCATCACCAGGTAAGGCAGCCGCACCAGGTCGCCCGCCGCCACAAAACGCGGCACATGCGGGCCGCTGAGCACGGGCAGGATCTGCAGCTCGACCTCGAAGCTCACGATGTTCTCGGCCCCGTCGCCCGCCGTCATGCGCGGGATCTTCATCGCCATGGCAAAGCCGGGGCTGCGGTCGGCCTGCGCGTATTCCACCGCGTAGATGTGGGCCATGCCACCCGCGTGGATGCAGTCCACCACGCGGAAGCCGTCGATCTCGGTGCCAGGCTCCAGCAGCTTCATGTCACTGGCCTTTTTCGAGCCGGTCGGCGTAGAAGCCGGGCAGGCCCGCCGCGCGAATGGCGGCGGCAGCGGCCAGGTGGTCATACGGAACGCGGTAGAAGGTGATCTGCTTGGCCGTGTCGTCAAACAGCGCGTACATGGCGCGTGCATCGCCATCGCGTGGCTGGCCCACGGAGCCCACAATGCCCAGCCACTGGCGGTGGGTTGGCACGGGCACCGGCACGCCAGGCTCGGGCGCAAAGCGCATCAGCTTGGCCGTGGGCGTGAGGAAGTACAGCACCTGCTCATGCACATGGCCGCAGAACACGTAGCGGATGGCGGGGTCGATGCCCTGGGCGGCGGTCATGCTGCGCTCGGCGGCGTTGGAGTCCTCCACATACCGCCACTGCGCGGGCATGTCGGCACTGGCGTGCACCAGCAAGGCGCTGTTGCCCAGCCGCGCGGTGAGCGGCAGCGACTGCAAAAAGGCAATGTGGCTGTTGCCGAGCTGGTCGTGTGTCCACTGCGCGCCCAGTTCGCTGCGGTTGCGAGGGTTGGCGGGCGGCGCCAGGGCCATGGCGTCGTGGTTGCCCAGCACGCACAGGGCACCTTGCTGGGCCAGGTCACGCACCTGCTCCACCACGGCCACGGGCTCGCCGCCGTAGCCCACCAGGTCGCCCAGCAGCGCAAATTGTTCGGCGCCGTGGGCGCGGGCGTGTGTCAGGCAGGCGTCCAGTGCCTGGCGGTTGGCGTGGATGTCAGACAGCAGGGCGATTTTCATGGGGTTGTCTCCAACCCCATCATCGCGCGCGTCGCTGAATGCCAGCTTGCAGGCAGGCGGTGCCTGCGTGGTTTCAAAGCAAAAATAGCTGCGAGCGCTTGTGGATCAAGCGCTGGCAGCTATGGTTTTGGTAGCTCAGAGGCTGCGCTGTGTGGTGGTTGGTTTGTCCAGCGCCAGCACCAGGCCCAGCGCAATGATCGCGGGCAGTGCCTGGCTGAAGAAGATCTTGGGCGATGCGGTGGCGGCGCCAAACACCCCGGCCACGATCACGCAGGCCAGAAAGAAGATCTTGAACACCCGGTTGCCGGTGAACAGCCCAAAGAACAGGCCCGCTGCCAGAAAACCGTTGTACAGCCCCTGGTTGGCCGCCAGCGTGGTGGTGGCGTCGGCGAACTCCTGGGTCAGGTTGAAGGTCTTCATGCCCTGCGGCTTGTTCCAGAAGAACATTTCGAGCACGAGGATGTACACATGCTCGATGGCCACCAGGGCCACCGCGATGCGGGGAAGCAGCTGGCGGCCCATCACTTACACCAGCGTGATGGTCACGTCGATGTTGCCGCGCGTGGCGTTGGAGTAGGGGCAGACCTGGTGGGCTGCGTCCACCAGCTTCTGGGCGGTTTCCTTGTCCAGGCCGGGCAGGCTGATGGCCAGGCGGGCGGCGATGCCGTAGGCGTTCGGGATGGGGCCCAGGTCCACTTCGGCGTCGATGGACACGTCTTGCGGCACGGGGATGCCGATCTTGCCGCCCACAGCCTTCATCGCGCCGATGAAGCAGGCTGCGTAGCCAGAGGCAAACAGCTGCTCGGGGTTGGTGCCGGTGCCGGACGTACCGGGCGAGGACAGCTTGACGTCCAGGCGGCCGTCATCGGTCTTGGCGGCGCCATCGCGGCCACCGGTCACGTGCGACTTGGCGGTGTACAGGACTTTTTCGAGCTTGGTCATGGTGTCTTCCTTGCGGTTGTTGCCCACGGTGGGCGGTGGAGGGAATCGGTTCTGGCAGTGTCGTTGCGTATTTCTGCAGGCTGTCAGCGTTGCTCGCTGAGCCGGTCTCGCAACTGCTTGAGTTCGGTGGTCAGGGCGGTCAGCTCGGCAATCGAGCATTGACTGCTTTGCAGCACACACTGCGGAATGGCCTCGGCCTGGTCGCGCAGCGCGCGGCCCTCGGCCGTGAGGGTGATGCGCACGCGGCGCTCGTCCTGCACATCGCGCAGCCGGGCAATCTGGCCCTGGGCCTCCAGGCGCTTGAGCAGCGGCGTGAGCGTGCCGGAGTCGAGAAACAGGCGCTCGCCCAGCTCGGACACGGTCACGCCGTCCTGTTCCCACAGCACCAGCATCACGAGGTACTGCGGGTAGGTCAGCCCGATGCGGTCGAGCAGGGGCTTGTACAGCTTGGTCATTGCCAGCGAGGCGGAGTACAGCGCAAAGCAGACCTGGTTGTCCAGCCGCAGGATGGCGGGGCTGGGGGTGGAGGGGGTGCTGTGGCTGGGCATGGGGTGAATTGTGGGTGTAAATTTAATTGTGTGCAATTGAATTGTGAAAAACTTTGTTAATGGATGGGATTGGGTGGGTGGGGGAGCGGCGCCGCGCCATCGGTGCTATTCGCGCGTCCCGCTGGCGCAGGCAGGGGCGCTGTGCCCCTTTACCCTCAGAAATTTGCTATCAATAGAAGAGCTGCTAGTGCATGATTCATCTGCGCTAGCGGTCGATTGGGCTTGAAATTTTGGCGCGTGAGGGTTCGGGCGACGACGAACCACCAGGCCCTCAGCGCCCGCTGAACTGCGCGGGCCGGCGCTCGACAAAAGCACGCACGCCTTCGGCCGCGTCTTCGCTGTTGGCCAGTTGCTTTTGCACGGGGATGAACTCTGCCACCGCCGCCGCCTGGCCTTGCTCGATGGCCTTGAGCACGTTGAGCCGCGTGGCGACCACGGCCAGCGGCGCCTGGGCTTCGATGCGCTGGGCAATCTGCAGCGCTTCCTGCAGTTCCTGGCCTGCGGGCACCACTTTCTGCACAAAGTTCAGCCGGTACGCCTCGGCGCTGCCGAACTCGTCGGCCGTCAGCAGGTGCAGCAGCGCATTGCCCGTGCCGGCACGCTCTGCCATGCGCAATGTGGCGCCGCCCGTGGCCATGATGCCGCGCTGCACTTCCATCTGCGAGAAGCGGCAGTTGTCGGCCGCCACCACGATGTCAGCGCCCAGCATCAGCTCGATGCCCACGGTGAAGCAGATGCCCTTGACCGCCACCACCATGGGCTTGGTGCGGCGCCGGTAGCCGGGCAGGCCATAGTCGTGCGGTTCCACCAGGCCTTCGGGGATGGCTTTTTCGCCGCGCTGCATGTAGGCGCTCACAGCGGGCAGATCGAGCCCGGCGGTGAAGTGGTCGCCAAACGCATGCAGCACGCCCACGCGGAGCTGCGGGTCGTCGTCCAGCCGGGTGTAGGCCTCGGCCAGCTGGCGGAACATGGGGGGCGTCCAGCCATTGCGCTTGGCAGGCCGGTTGATGCCGATCAGCAGCACATGGCCGATGACCTGGGTGTCGATGTTGCCCTCGGGCGGGGGCGTGGTGGGGGTGATGTTTGTCATGGGCGCAGGTCTCCTGGCCCATGATTGAAAACGCAATGGAAACTGCGCGCCGTCCCCCGAGGGACAGCGCACTGAAGGCCGTCAGTAGGTGTAGACGCCCTGGCCGGTCTTCCGGCCCAGGCGGCCGGCAGCCACCATTTCCTTGAGCAGTGGGCAGGGGCGGTACTTGCTGTCGCCAAACTCGGTCAGATACACATCCATCACCGCCAGGCACACATCCAGGCCGATCATGTCGGCCAGCGCCAGCGGGCCGATGGGCTGGTTGCAGCCCAGCTTCATGCCTGCGTCGATGTCCTCGGGCGTGGCCAGGCCCTCGGCCAGCACAAAGAAGGCCTCGTTGATCATGGGCACCAGGATGCGGTTGACCACAAAGCCGGGCGCGTTCTTCACGGTGATGGGGCTCTTGCCCAGCGCCTCGGCCAGCGCCTTCACGGCGTCGTGCGTGGCGTCGCTGGTCTGCAGGCCGCGGATGATTTCCACCAGCGCCATCATGGGCACGGGGTTGAAGAAGTGCATGCCGATGAAGCGGTCGGCGCGGCTGGTGGCGGCGGCCAGCTTGGTGATGGAGATCGAAGAGGTGTTCGAGGCAATGATCACCTCGGGCGCCACGATGGCGTCCACCTGCTTGAGGATCTTGAGCTTGAGCTCGTAGTTTTCGGTGGCGGCCTCGATCACGAGCTGCGCGGCCTTCAGGTCGTCGTAGCTGGTGGAAGTCTTGATGCGCGCCAGGGCGGCCGCCTTGTCGGCTTCGCTGATCTTTTCCTTCTTGATCAGGCGGTCCAAGCTGCCGGCCACGGTGGCCAGGCCTTTTTGCACTGCAGCATCCGAGATGTCGACCATCACCACGTTGATGCCCGACACCGCACAGGCCTGTGCAATGCCGTTGCCCATGGTGCCTGCGCCGATGATGCCTACGGTCTGAATCGTCATATAGAGAGCCCTCTTCAAAGTGAAACGGATGGACGGAATGGTAAGGGGAATCGCACGACCGTTCGGTTATCGTGCGTCAAACCTGAACCAACAAGCCGCTGCGCAGCATGGCGGAGGAGACACCACAACATGTTCGACTACATCGTGATCGGCGGCGGCTCGGCAGGCTCCGTGCTGGCTGGCCGCCTGACTGAGAACCCCGCAGTGCGCGTGTGCCTGCTGGAGGCGGGGCCTGCCGACAACAGCGTGCTCATCCACTGCCCGGCCGGGCTGGCCGTGATGGCCAAGTTCGAGCTGAATGGCTGGGGCTTCAACACCACACCACAGGCGGCGCTGAACAACCGGCGCGGCTACCAGCCCCGTGGCAAGGTGCTGGGAGGCTCCAGCTCGATCAACGCCATGGTCTACATCCGGGGCCAGCACGCCGACTACGACCACTGGGCCGCGCAGGGCAACCCGGGCTGGGGCTGGGAAGATGTGAAGCCGTACTTTCTGCGCGCCGAGAACAACGAACGCGGCGCCAACGCTTGGCATGGCCGGGGCGGCCCCTTCAACGTGGCCGACCTGCGTGCACCCAACCGGTTCAGCCAGTATTTCACCGACGCAGGGGTGCAGGCCGGGCACCCGCACAACACCGACTTCAACGGCGCCACGCAGGAAGGCGTGGGCCTGTACCAGGTCACGCACAAGAACGGCGAGCGCCACAGCGCAGCCAAGGGCTACCTCACGCCGCACCTGGCGCGGCCCAACCTGCAGGTCATCACCGGTGCGCATGCCACGCGCATCCTGTTCGACGGCACACGCGCCGTGGGTGTGGAATATCGCCAGGGTGGCGCGATCAAGCAGGTCCGCGCCGGGCGCGAAGTGCTGCTGAGTGCGGGCGCGCTGCTGTCGCCGCAACTGCTGATGCTGTCGGGCGTGGGGCCTGCCGCGCATTTGCAGCAACACGGCATCCCGGTGCTGCACGATCTGCCCGGCGTGGGCCAGCATCTTCACGACCACCCCGATGTGGTGCAGGTGCTGGACGCCCCTGAGTTCAAGGACCTGTTCGGCCTCTCGTTGTCGGGCATGGCGCAGACGCTGCGCGGCATCGTCGAATGGCGCAAGCACCGCACCGGCATGCTGACCACCAACTTTGCCGAGGCGGGCGGCTTTATCAAGAGCGACCCGTCAGAGGCTGCGCCCGATCTGCAACTGCACTTTGTGATCGGCAAGCTGGTGGACCACGGGCGCAAGACGGTGTTCGGCCACGGCTACTCGGCCCATGTGTGCCTGCTGCAGCCCAAGAGCCGGGGCTCGGTCACGCTGGCCAGCCGCGATCCCATGGCCTTGCCACTGGTGGACCCGAACTTCCTGGCGGACCCCGACGACATGGCGCGCATGGTGCGTGGCTTCAAGCGCACGCGCGAGATCCTGATGCAACCGGCGCTCGCGAAGTTCGGCGCCAAGGAGCTGGCGGCTTCGGCCAGTGCGCGCACCGACGCGGAGATCGAGCAGTTCATCCGCCAGTACGCCGACACCATCTATCACCCCGTGGGCACGTGCCGCATGGGGCCTGGGCCCATGGATGTGGTGGATGCCGAACTGCGCGTGCATGGCCTCGCAGGCCTGCGTGTGGTGGACGCGTCCATCATGCCGCGCATTGTGAGCGGCAACACCAATGCGCCCACGGTGATGATTGCGGAAAAGGCGGTGGACCTGCTGCGCGCCGCGCCGTGAACGATTTCACGTTTGGCGCCCGGAGCGCGATTTTTAAGGTTTTCAAAGGGTCTGTTTAAGGAGTTTTTAACAGGCAAAAACGCGGCGAATTTCTAGACTTCTTGGCATGGAAGCGGGTGCATGGTGCACCCGGCCCGGCGCCCAAAAAAAGGCGCTGAAAGAGCCCAACGAGGCCATGAAAGAACGTGATGAAGATTGATGCCCGCGAAATTGCCGCACTGACCCAAGCCCAACCCGCCGCCCCCCGCATGGACATGTACGCCAGCATCCACAAGGCGCTGCGCGCCTTTATGGCCGACACGCTGCTGGGCCTGGGCCGCATGGATGTGGACGACGACCTGGAGTTTGCCCAGACCTGCGACCGCGTGATGCAGCTGCTGGACCTGTGCCGCGCGCACCTGCACCACGAGAACCAGTTTGTGCACGCTGCCATGGAGGCGCGCCAGCCCGGCTCCAGCCAGAACATTGCGGGCGAACATCTGGAGCACGAACAGGCCATCACGGCCCTGGCCGACGGGGTGAACCACCTGATGGCCTGCGCCAAGCCCGCACGTCCGGCGGCCACCCTGGCCCTGTACCGGCAGCTGGCACTGTTTGTGGCGCACAACTTCGAGCACATGCACGAAGAGGAGACAGCCCACAACCGCGTGCTCTGGCAGTGCTACACCGATGCCGAACTGGCGGGCGTGCACGATGCGCTGGTGGCCTCGATCCCTCCGCACGAAATGATGGTGGTGGCCCGTTGGATGGTGCCCTACATGTCGCCGGCCGAGCGCACGGCCATGCTGTCGGACATGCAGCAGCATGCGCCTGCCCCCGTGCTGGCCGCAGTGCTGGCGCAGGTGCAGCCGCACCTCACGCAGCCCGAGTGGACCAAGCTGATGCGCAGCCTGGGCCTGCCGGTGGTGCCCGGCCTAGTGCACTGAGGTTCAAGCGTCTTCCAGCACCACGGGGCGCAGCACGCACAGCCGAAAGCGCCCGCGCCCCGTTTTTTCGATGTGGATGTGTGGGCAGTTCTCTTGCAGGCGGCGCTGCAGCAACAGCAGGCGGGCCTCCAGGTTGTCGGCCACATCGGGCAGGCGCAGGGCGGGGTCCAGCCGCAGTTCGCGGTTGGTGAAGTCCACGCGCCCGGTGTGCTGGTGGTCGCGCAGCAGCTTCCAGACAATGGCGCCCGCCACCCCCTTGATCAAATAGTCGTCGTTGATGAACACGCTGTCGTTGGCCGCAAAGTGGCGCACCCGCAGCGCGCTGCCGCTCACTGGCGGTGCCGCTGTCGGAGTAGGCAGCGGCTCGGGCGCATCGGGCGCGGCCTGCAGCAGATCGATGGCGGCGGCCAGCTGGCCCGCAATGGCCACCAGCAGGTCTTCATCCTCGAAGCCAAAGCGCATGTCCTCGGGGCTCTCGGCGAACAGCACACCCAGCAGGCGCCCGGCCGACAGCAGCGGAACCGCCACCTGGCTGTGCGGCTCGGGCAGGCCGGGGTAGGGGATGTCCAGGCCGCGCAACGAGGGTGCATCGGGTGTGGCATGCGCGTCCATGCTTTCGCGGATGGCGTGGCTGTACAGGGCGGCGTGCGTCATGTGGCTGATGCGCACCGGCGTGCGCTCGCGCGCAGCCATGCCGATCACTCCCTGGCCCAGCCGGATTTCGGAACCCACGCCCGATGTGGCATAGCCGCAGCTGGCCACCGTGTAGAGCTGCTGGGCGCTGGCGTCCAGCATCAGCACCATGGCGTGCTGGATGCCCAGCTTGTCCTGCAGGCCCTGCAGCGCGCCTTGCAGCAACTCGTCCAGCCCCGAGCAGCGCGCGATGCTCTCGCTGCACAGACGCAGCGTGTGCAGCAAACCGGAACGCGGCGCCGGTGCCGGCAGGCCTTCGCCCGCCACCGATTCGATGCGCTCCACAGCGTAGATGTCGGCCCCTTTGAGTTCAAACACCTCGGCCATGCCCGCATGCGACGCAATGCCCGCCAGCTGCGCGCGCATGCTCTCGAACACCGGGCCACTGTCCTCGGTGCGTTCGTACAGCAGGTGTAGGCGGTAGAAATGGGCGGTGAGCGGGTCCAGCACCAGCACGGACGCACGCGGGTTGCGCAGGATGTTCTGGCGGGTCTTGTTGAAGAACTGGAACGACAGCGCCACATGCGCCGCATCCACATAGACCACCTGCGAGATGTAGGCCACGTTGGGTGTGCCGTCAGGGTCGCAGGTCGCCATGATGGCGGGAATCGCACCCTCCAGGCAGGGGCGGATGCTGTGCAGGGACGGCGCTGCGGTGCTCATGGCTGCGGTAGGGGTGGTGTGGGTGGTGCGGGCGGCGCACATAACTCCGCGCCCGCGCGCGGGCCTGGGGTCTGGTCGAACGCGCTGGTGGGGGTGAAGGTCACTGCGACCACATCCTGCAGCGGTGCTGCCAGCATGGCGCCCACATACTGCGGCCCATAACCCACCCGGCCCACCTCCTGCACCATGGACTGGAGGTAGGCCTGCAACACCGGCAGGTCGCCATCAGTGGCCGGGCGCTGCGTGGCCCGGCGGGCCTTGAGCTGCAGCGTCTGGTGGGTGGACGGCACGCTGAACACCACGGCAATCTCGCCGGTGTGCGCGATGTCCTGCAGCAATTGTTCGGACTGGCTGCGCCGCAGGTACACCGTGACCTCCCGCCCATCGCCGCTGATGTGGCTGCCCACGGCGCGCATGATGCTAGGGCGCAGGGCCGCGTCGCGTGACGCCACGATGACCGACACGCCCTTGGCCACCATGGCGATATGGCTGGGGCCGAGTAGCGCGGTCATGCCTTGAAGCGTTTGCGGGTCAGGGCCAGAGCCACCCAGAAGGCCACCACGGTGGTCACCACCAGCACCAGGCCATGGCGCAGGGGGTGGGCGGGCCACTGGTCCATGAACAGCGGGCGTACCAGCTCGACCGCGTTGGTCAGCGGCAGCCAGTCGGAGATGGTGCGCACGATGGGAGGCAGCTGCTCGCGCGGGAAGAACACGCCCGAGAGAAACATCATCGGCGTGAGCACCAGCGTGAAGTAGTAGGTGAAAAAGTCATACCCCTTGGCCAGCGCGTTGAAGATGAGCGCGATGCTGGAGAACATGATGCCCACGAACAGCAGCACCGGCCAGGCCACCAGCAGCTTGGGGCTGTGGCTGATGGAGAGGGCCAGCATCACGCCCAGGATGGCCGTCACGGTGAACAGCGCCTTGAACGCCGCCCACAGCATCTCGGCCAGCACCACGTCGTCCAGGCTCACGGGCGCGTTCATGATGCCGTCCCAGGTCTTTTGCACATGCATGCGCGAGAAGGCCGAGTACAGCGCCTCGAAGCTGGCCGCGTTCATGGCGCTCATGCAGATCGAGCCGCTGGCCAGGAACAGGATGTAGGGCACCTTGGTGTCGCCCGCCGCGCCGGCGACCTGAACCTGCCCCACCAGGGCCCCCATGCCGTAGCCAAAGGCCACCAGCCACATCAGCGGCTCGGCAATGTTGCCCACCAGGCTGGGGATGGCCAGTTTGCGCCAGACCAGCAGGTTGCGCATGAACACGGGCCACCAGCGCACGGACAGGCTGGGCGGGCGCCACACCGACGGCGGAGGCGGGGCCACAGAGGCCACGGAGGACGGGGTAACGGTTTGCATCCGCTTATTGTGCGATGTTGGCGGGCGGGCGCACAGCCCCTGATGTATTCATGGTCGCCACCTGGGCACGCCCATTGCTTGGGTGCTGCCATGCCCACCCATGTCCTGAACCTGCCCGCCGGTGCCAGCGCCCTTTGGCAAAACCGCCTCGGGCTGCTGCTGGAGTCCACGGGTGAGGGTGTGTTTGGCATCGACCTGGCCGGCAACTGCGTGTTCATCAACCGGGCGGGCGCACAGATGCTGGGCTTTGCCGCCGAGGAGGTGATGGGTCGCAACATGCACGCGCTCACCCACCACAGCCACCCAGACGGCCGCCCTTACGCCGACAGCGACTGCCCCATCTTCAACGCGTTCCGCCAGGGCCTGCCTTGCCGGGTGGACACCGAGGTTTTCTGGCGCCAGGACGGTTCGGCGTTTGCCGTGGAGTATTCCAGCCACCCGATCCTGGAAGGTGACCAGGTGCATGGTGCCGTCATTGCGTTCGTGGATATCACCAGCCGCAAGCGTGCCGCCGACGAACTGCAGCGCGCGCACGACGACCTGGCCCGCGCCAATGACGAGCTGGAGCGCCGCGTGGCCGCGCGCACCCAGGAGCTGTCGCAGGCGCTGGCGCAGCTGCGTGAGTTGTCGGCCTACTCCGAGCAGGTGCGCGAGGACGAACGCACCCGCATTGCCCGAGAGGTGCACGATGAGCTGGGCAGCCTGCTGGTGGCGCTGAAGATGGATGTCAACTGGCTGCACAAGCGACTGGGCGAGCAGGGCGAGCGCACGCCCGAGGCCGCGGGCGACATGCGCACCCAGATGCGGTGCAAATGCCAGAACATGAGCCGCCTTATCGAAAACGCCGTGGACAACGTGGGTCGCATCATCACCGACCTGCGCCCCAGCATCCTGGACCACCAGGGCCTGTGGGCGGCGCTGGAGTGGCAAGCGCAGGAGTTTGTGCAGTCGGCCGAGCTGGAGTTGGCGTGGCACATGGACGTGCCCGCCACCCTGCACCTGCCCGAGCCCGCCGCCATCGCCGTGTTCCGCATCTTCCAGGAGATGCTGAGCAATGTGGGCCGCCACGCGCAGGCCAGCGCCATCGACATTGCGATTGACGTGCAGGACGATGTGCTGCAACTGCGTGTGCGCGACAACGGCGTGGGCGCCACCCGCCAGGCGCTGGAGGCGCCCACCGCCTATGGCGTGATGGGCATGCGCGAGCGGGCGCGGCAGTTGGGAGGCCAGCTGAGCATCACCAGCGAGCCGGGGCAGGGCTCGTGCCTGCAATTGCTGATTCCTCTGGAGCTGTCATGAATTCCGTGGTTCGCGTATTGATCGGAGACGACCACCGCATCGTGCGGGAGGGGCTCAAGCAGGTGCTGGGCGACCCCGCCAACGGCACGCCCGAGATCACCGTGGTGGCCGAAGCCACCCAGGGCAGCGAGGTGCTGGAGCAGGTCGCGGCGCTGCAAGGGCCCACGGGTGCGCTGGGCGTAGACCTGGTACTGCTGGACATCGCCATGCCGGGCATGGATGGCCTTGAAGTGCTGCAGGCGATGCGCAAGGCCTGGCCCGCTCTGCCGGTGCTGATGCTCAGCACCTACCCCGAGCGGCAGTACGCGGTGCGCTGCATCCAGATGGGCGCAGCGGGCTACCTGCACAAAAGCGCCGACCCCGACGACATGGTGGCCGCCGTGCGCAAGGTGGCGGCGGGCGGGCGCTACCTGACCGAGGCCACGGCGCAAGCCCTGGCGGGTGCCGTGGAGCGCACCGGCGTGGTGCGCGCCGCCCAGCAGGGCGCGCCCGCTGGAGTAGACGCGCTCTCCTATCGAGAGCACCAGGTGTTTCGCCTGCTCACGGCCGGGCAGAGCGTGAGCGAAATTGGTGCGCAGCTCAAGCTCGCGCCCAACACAGTGAGCACCTACCGCGCCCGCATCCTCGAAAAGACCGGCGCGCGCAACGACGTGGAGCTGGCGCTGCTGGCGCGCGGCGCGCCTGCCGAGTGATTTGCGGGCGCTACATGCCCGATTTGTAGTGCTGGCCCTACACGCTGTAGACACCACACCCACGAATTCATGACAGCGGGCCGATACCGGCAAAAACTGGCCCGCGCTTTGCGTAACGCCTGGCACCAACTTCTTCGAGGTGTGCCATGTCCGAATTCTTCTCGCCCTACGATGCCGACCGCCCGTTGATGCTGAAATGCAGCTGTGGCCGCGACCACACGGTGGCCGACCACCATGCCGAGGTCTCGGCCGATGCTGCTGCAGCCACCCTGCGCCAGCGCAGCGAGACCCGCGAGTTCGAGCTTTACAGCAACGAGTTCGTTGAGGCCACGCTGGTCAAGGCGCTGTTCCCGCAAGACGCGGTGCGCCGCCGCTTCATCAAGGCCGTGGGCAAGGGCACCGCCATGGCGGCCATTGCCAGCGTGTTGCCCGTGGCCAGCCTGCAGGCCATGGCGCAAGAGAAACAGGGCGCGCTGGAGAAGACCAACCTCAAGATCGGCTTCATCCCGATCACCTGCGCCACGCCGCTGATCATGGCCCACCCGCTGGGCTTCTACAGCAAGCAGGGCCTGAATGTCGAAGTCACCAAGACAGCAGGCTGGGCGCTGATCCGCGACAAGATGATCAACAAGGAGTACGACGCCACGCACTTCCTGAGCCCGATGCCGCTCGCGATCTCCATGGGTCTGGGCTCCAACGCCACGCCGATGAACGTGGCCACCATCCAGAACGTGAACGGCCAGGCCATCACGCTCGCCCTCAAGCACAAGGACAACCGCGACCCCAAGAACTGGAAGGGCTTCAAGTTCGCGATTCCGTTCGAGTACAGCATGCACAACTTCCTGCTGCGCTACTACCTGGCCGAGGCGGGCCTGAACCCCGACACTGACGTGCAACTGCGCGTGGTGCCACCGGCCGAGATGGTGGCCAACCTGCGCGCGGGCAATATTGATGGCTTCCTGGGCCCCGATCCGTTCAACCAGCGCGCCGTGTTCGAGGAGGTTGGCTTCATCCACCTGCTCACCAAGGACCTGTGGAACGGCCACCCCTGCTGCGCCTTCGGCACCAGCACCGAGTTCATCCAGAAGAACCCCAACACCTTTGCCGCGCTGTACCGCGCGGTGCTCACCTCGGCCGCCATGGCGCGCGACCCCAAGAACCGCGAGCTGATCGCCAAGGTGATTGCGCCCCAGGCTTACCTGAACCAGCCCGAGGCCGTGATCAACCAGGTGCTCACCGGAAAGTTCGCCGATGGGCTGGGCAAGATCCAGAACGTGCCCGACCGCGCTGACTTCGACCCCATGCCCTGGCAAAGCATGGCCGTGTGGATGCTCACGCAGATGCAGCGCTGGGGCTACATCAAGGGTGATGTGGACTACAAGCAGATTGCCGAAAAGGTGTTCCTGATCACCGACGCGAAAAAGCAGATGAAGGCGCTGGACCAGAAGGTGCCAGAGGGCGCGTACCCCAAGTTCAAGATCATGGGGCGCGAGTTCGATGCGGCGAAGGCGGCCGAGTACGCCAAGAGCTTCCCCATCCGCAAGGCGGCATGACATGACTGCCGCCAAAAACCTCAACCTGCGCGCGGGCCTGCTGTCCGTGCTCATCTTCCTCACGCTGCTGGGCATCTGGTACGTGGCCACGTCGTCTTCGGGCACCAGCGGCGGCACGGCGGGCATGACGGCCGAGCAGATCGAGTACGCCAAGATGATGGGCAAGGACCCGGGCGTATCCAAGAGCGGTGGCTTTCCCACGCTGGGTGCGATGGGCAGCACGGTGTGGGGCCATCTGTCCAACCCGTTCTACGACAACGGTCCCAACGACAAGGGCATCGCCATCCAGCTGGCGCACTCGCTGGGCCGGGTGGCGCTGGGCTTTGGCCTGGCCTGCCTGGTGGCAATCCCGCTCGGCTTCATCATCGGCATGTCGCCGCTGCTGCGCCGCGCGTTCGACCCCTTCATCCAGGTGCTCAAGCCCATCAGCCCGCTGGCGTGGATGCCGCTCGCGCTCTACACCATCAAGGACTCATCCATCTCGGGCATCTTTGTGATCTTCATCTGCTCGGTGTGGCCCATGCTGGTGAACACGGCGTTTGGTGTGGCCTCGGTCAAGCGCGACTGGCTCAACGTGTCGGCCACGCTGGAAGTGAACCCGCTGCGCAAGGCGTTCCTGGTGATCCTGCCTGCCGCAGCGCCCACCATCCTCACGGGCATGCGCATCAGCATGGGCATCGCGTGGCTGGTGATTGTGGCCGCCGAGATGCTGGTGGGCGGCACGGGGATTGGCTACTTCGTGTGGAACGAGTGGAACAACCTGTCGCTCACCAACGTGATCTTTGCCATCCTGGTGATCGGCGTGGTGGGCATGTTGCTCGACCTGGCGTTTGGCCAGCTGCAGAAGGTGGTGACCTATGTGGAGTGATGTTGCCCAGCGCCCGGCTGTTCCAGCCCCTCTTGCCACTGACGCACCGCAACGAAAGGCCTCTGCCGTGACCCAAGGCTTCCTCCAGATCGACCGGCTGAGCAAAGCCTTTGTACCCGCCAAACCCGTGTTTGCCGACGTGTCGTTCACGCTCGACAAGGGCGAGTTCGTCTGCATCATCGGCCACTCGGGCTGCGGCAAGACCACCATCCTGAATGTGCTGGCGGGGCTGGACACCGCCACCTCGGGCACCGTCATCATGGACGGGCGCGAAGTGGCCGGCCCCAGCCTGGACCGGGGCGTGGTGTTCCAGAGCCATGCGCTCATGCCCTGGCTCACGGTGCGCCAGAACATTGCGTTCGCCGTGAAGTCGCGCTGGCCGGACTGGAAGAGGAGCCAGGTCGATGTGCATGTGGAGAAGTTCGTGGCGCTGGTAGGCCTGAGCCCTGCCATCGACAAGAAGCCTTCGCAACTCTCGGGCGGCATGAAGCAGCGCGTGGGCATTGCGCGCGCGTTCTCCATCCAGCCCAAGATGCTGCTGTTGGACGAACCTTTTGGCGCACTCGATGCGCTCACACGCGGCACCATCCAAGACGAACTGATGACCATCGTGCGCCAGACGCAGCAGACGGTGTTCATGATCACGCACGATGTGGACGAAGCCATTTTGCTGGCCGACCGCATTCTGCTGATGAGCAACGGCAACGAGACGCCCGAGGGCTATCGCCCCGGTGGCATCGCCGAGGTGGTGGTGAACCCGCTACCGCGCGAGCGCACGCGCACCAGCCTGCACCACCTGGACGGCTACTACGCGCTGCGCAACCACATCGTGGACTTCCTGGTGACGCGCGCCAAAGCCCACTGAATTCCTGAGCAACCAAGCCCTTTCGTGTTGCCCCTTGTGGGTGGCAGGGGGGGCTGCACCCTGAAGTTTTTGTTCCCCGTTCCAAAACCCATCCAACCGAAGGAGCCATCACCATGAACCGCAACGACGTTACCGAAAAGATCATCAGCACCAAGGTCGCCAAGGGCCTGCAATGGGAGGCCATTGCCAAGAAGGTCGGCCAGTCCAAGGAATGGACCACGGCCCTGTGCCTGGGCCAGATGACCGCCACCCCCGAGCAGGCCAAGATCGTCGGCAAGATCTTCGGCCTCACGGCCGAGGAGCAGAAGTGGCTGCAAGTGGTGCCTTACAAGGGCTCGCTGCCCACGCCCGTGCCCACGGACCCGCTGATCTACCGCTGGTACGAGGTGGTGAGCGTGTACGGCACCACCATCAAGGAACTGATCCACGAAGAGTTTGGCGACGGCATCATGAGCGCCATCGACTTCAGCATGGACATCCAGCGCGAAGCCAATCCCAACGGCGACCGCGTGAATGTGGTCCTGTCGGGCAAGTTCCTGCCCTACAAGCAGTACTGAAATCGGGCCCAGGCCGTGTTCGTCACAGCACCTTGACGGCGCGGCCGATGAACTGGATGGGACCCGTGGGTTTGCCAATCGGCGAGCCTGTTGGCGGTTCCAGCGTCAGCTCGAACAACTGGTTGGGCTGCAGCGGCGGCAGCTTGTCCAGCGGGATCTGCAGCGGCTGACCGGGCTGCACCAGGCCCAGCGACACGGGGCCGCTCCAGCCATCGGCCTTGGTCCAGAACTCCAGGGCCTTGTCGGCGGGCACTTCGGCCACGCCCAGAGGAATCAGGCTGATCTGCCGCGGCGAGCTGGCCTGCACCACCCAGCCTGGGGCCTTGTCCTGCGGCGCGACCAGCACCACCATGAACTGCGGCGGCGCGGCCACGGGTGCGGTGCGCGTGACCAGCACCGCCGCGAGCACCGCCGCCATCGCAAAGCCTGACCCTGCGAGGGCCCGCCACAGGCCCAGGTGGTCCCACCAGCGGAAGGACGGCTTGCGCTCGGTTTTTGCGCGGGGTTGGGCGGCAACGGGTGTCGCAGGCGACGGCGCGCTGGTGGCCTGCAGCGACTGGTCGATGCGCGCCCACAAGGCAGCGGGTGGCGCAATGGGCTCGGCCAGCTGGGTCAGTGGCAGCAGGCGGGCTTCCCAATCGGCCACCGCCTGTTGCAGTGCCTTGTCAACGGCCAGGCGTTGCTGCACGGCCTGGCGCTCGGCTGCGGGCAGGGTGCCCAGCACGTACTCGCCGGCCAGCACGCTCAGATCTTCCGGCGAGGGAGTGGACGGTGTGTTGCGCAGGTCGGTCATGCCATGCACTCCCGCAGCGATACCAGGCTGCGCCGTATCCAGGCCTTCACGGTGCCCAGCGGGGCGCCCAGACGCTCGGCGATTTCGCTGTGCGAGCAGCCGTCCACATAGGCGTGCAGCACGCAGCTGCGCCGGGCCGGGTCCAGGGCCTCCAGGCAATGCTGAAGGCGGCCCAGGCTGGCGTTGAGTTCAAAGGTTTCCTCCACCTCGTGGTGGGCCTGCACAGACATGTCGGCCTCCAGGGCTTGGGTGGTGGTGTCGTCCACATCCACGTGGCGGCTGCCGTCGCGCACGGCGTTCAGGGCCAGGTTGCGTACCACGCTGTAGATCCAGCCGCGTGCGCTGCCCCGGCTCGCGTCGTAGCTGGCGGCGCGCGTCCAGATATTGACGCAGGCATCGTGCACGATGTCCTCGGCCAGCGCGCGCTGGCGCACGATGCGCAGCGCCACACCCAGCAGCCGCGCGCCCTCCTGTTGGTACAGGCGGTGCATGGCCTGCCGGTCGCCGGCCGCGCAGGCGGCCAGAGCGGCTTCGTAGTCAAAATCGCCAGGGGTGTCGGGCACGGTGTGCGGGCAGCGGGGCAGTGGCTGAAAGGTGGGCGCATCGTAGCCGCAAACCCGTCACCGCCCCGGTGGTAGCCCCCGCTGCGCAGGGGATTGCGTGCGCGTGGTTTACGCGGCCTTCCAGAAGATGTAGTCGGCCTGGTACTTCACGATCTGGCGCTCGCCCTTGTTGGCGGTGGTGCAGGCGGCAGCCGGTGCCACGCCGCCCTTCAAGGCCACACGCTGGATGAAGGTCACGCCGGTCATGGCGCCGGAGCCCATGGCGGGGTTGGCCTTGACGAGCTGGTAGGGCAGGTTGCCAGCGCCCGATGGCGCCACGGCCAGCTGGGTGGCTGTGAGCTTGGAGCCGTCGTTCGACTCCCAGGTGGCGGGCGGGCCGTAGTAGGTGCCCACTTGTTTGCCGCTGCGGTCACTCAGCACGGCCTTGGGGCCCACGAACACCCATTCGGTCTGGCCCGGCATGTTGGCCTTGTCGCGGCATTCGTAGGTGATCTCGCCCACGCCCACGGTTTCCATCGCCACCTTGTTGCCCGCCGGAACCTTGATGCTGTCGGGCAGGCTGTCCTGCGAGTACATGGATTTGGAAGGCGACGACATCATCGAGCCGCAGGCGCTCAGCAGCACGGCGGCGGCAATGGCACCCGCGAGGGGCAGCAGGCGGGAGATGGGAGACGTGTGGATGGTCATGGCGTTTCTCTCTGGTCTATGGGTTGATAGGACAGCAGCAAGTTGCGCTGCTGGAGGTACTACCCACGAAAGCGCCGTTTGGATGCAGGAGATGCAAAAAAAATATGTCTGATGCCGGTCCGGGCAGGATATCCGTCCCGGACGGGACTGCCTCAATGCAGGGTCAACGGCCGGCTGGTGGTCTTGACTCGCACCACCGCCGCCCGGTGCTCGTAGGGAGCGGCGGGCTGGCCCAGGATGGCGGCAGCCAGGGTGCGCGCCTGCCGGGCAATCGGCTCGATATAGCGGCTGCACTGCCCGTCAATGCTGATGCAATCGCCCAGCGCATGGATGCCGCTTACGCTGGTTTGCAAGTTGGCGCTGTCCACCGCAATGCCCTGGGCCCAATCGAGCCCTGCACTCTGCGCCAGGCGCTGGGGGGGTACAAGGCCCGCAGCCACCACCACTTCGTCGGCCGCAAAACGCCGCCCGCTGGTGGTGGTGACGCGGTAGCGTGGGCCCACGCGTTCCACCTGCTCCATCTGCAGACCGCCTTCAAAGCGGATGGACAGGTCCTTCCACGCGGCCAGCAGCTGTGGCCCCGCCTGCTGGTCGTGCCAGCGCGCCAGCGGCTCGGCAGCGGTGTCCAGCAGCGTGATACGGTGGCCGCCCAGGGCCAGGTCGTTGGCCAGCTCGCTGCCGATCAGGCCCGCGCCGATGATGAGCACGTCCTTGGGCTGCTCGCCCAGGTGCTGGCGCAGGCGCTGGTAGGCGTCCAGGTGGTTGATGCGCCAGCACAGGCTGGCGGGCAAGCCCGGCGGCAAGTTGGCTTGTGCGCCATGGGCCAGCACCAGGTGGCCGTAGCGCAGCACACCCCGCGTGGTGCGCAGTTGGCGGGTGTCGGCGCAGATGCGCACGGCATGGGTGTGGGCCAGCAGGGTGACGCCCAGGCGGTGTGCCGCATCGCGGCCGGTTTCGGACACCAGCGCCAGCGGGTCCAGCTGGCGCGCCATGGCCACCGACAGCAAAGGCTTGTCGTACCGGTCGCCTGCGCAGGCCGTCACCAGGGTGATGGGCAGCGTGGCGCTGTGTTGGCGCAGGGTTTCGGCCAGTTGCCAGCCTGCACGGCCCGCGCCGACGATGACCACGCCCGGCTCGCCACGCACGCGCAGGGAGGCGGCTGGCGCTGCGCTGGCCTGCGCCCGCAGCGCCTCCAGCGTGGGGGCTTCGTACGGCGAAAAATCGGCCTTGGTCACGCCGCACAAGGGGCAGGCCCAGTCGTCGGGTATGTCCGCCAGCCGCGTGCCCGGCGGCAGGCCGCCATCGGGGTCGCCGTCGGCCTCGTGGTAGACGTAGCCGCAGGCGTTGCAGATGTAGCTTTGCCAGGGCGCCTGGGTGGCCGCGTCGGCAAACGCATCGCACAGCGCCTGCGATGCCGCGCTCAGCACGAACTCGGAGGCAACCGACGGCGTGGTGGCGGTGGGGAGGGCGGGCGTCATGCAGGCATCTCCTCGGTGCTGAGCCGGGCGATCTCCTTGCGCAGGTGCTTGATGGCGGGCGTGACGATGGCCACAAAGTGCGACTCGCGCACGCGCCGCTGCACGTCCGAGCTCATCAGGTAGCCGCGCGCACCCTGGTGCATCAGGGCCGACTGGGCGGCGCGCAGGCACAGCTCCGCGCCATGGGCACGGGCGTCCAGCACGTCGATGAAGAAATCAGTGCTTGTGTCGAACGGGGTCTGGGCCAGTTGCATGACGCGTGCAGTCAGTGCATCCAGCTCGGCCTGCAGGGCGTCGGGCCGGTCTTCCAGGAACTGGTTGACATGGCCCAGTTGGGCCTCCACCGCCCACATCGAGTCGATGGCGCCCTGGGTGATGCCCACCGCCATGCCACATTGCAGCATCACGAACGCAGCGCGGATGCGGGCGATGAAAGGCCGGGTAGGGTCGGCCATGGTGTCGGCCGTGCCGATGAAATGGTCCTTGAGCCGCAGTGCATAGGTGCCCGTGCCCTCCATGGCGGAGAAGCTGGGGCATTCGCGCATCTCCACGCCCGGTGCGTCGCAGCGCAGCAGGAACATCACCTCGCGCTGGCTGGCCGCACCGTCGGCCTCCACCACCGCCGCAATCGCGCCGCAGTAGTGGTCGGGCCCCAGGTTGCTCACCCAGGGCAGGGTGCCGTTGATGAGGTAGCCCCCCTCCACTGGCGTAGCCTTGAGCAGCAGGCTTTCGATCTGCGCGTAGCTCTTCATGGGGTTGGACAACGCCGTGCCGCCCATGCCTGCGCCGCTGGCGTGGCGCTGCAGCACATCGCCCATCAGCGTGGGGTTGCCCGACTGCTGCAGGTACAGCCCACACACCGCCTGGCACCACATCATGAAGCCGGTGGCGCCGCACACGCGCGAGGCTTCGGCCATGGCGCGGATGGCCAGGCCGTAGTCGGCCGGGCCGGCCGTGCTGTCCAGGTGCGCGCTCATCGCGCCCACGGCGGCCAGTTGCTGCAGCTCGGCGCAGGGGTAGTAGCCGGTGCGGTCAATCGCCTCCACCTGCGCTGCCAGCGGGCCCTGGGCAATCTCGCGCACGGCGGCCAGCAGCGCATCGCCCCGCAGGGCGCCGTCCAGGTGGAGTTGGGGAGGGAGGTCGGCGGGGTTCATGGGGCTCCTTGGGTGCGCAGGGCGGGCTCGGTTGCGGGGCTGTTTAGTCCGCGAGGCTGATATCGAACGGAATGGGGTTGCGCATGCTGTTGGCCACAGGTGAGTAGAAGTTGGCGTGCTGCACGATCTCGTCCAGCACCTCGCGCGGCGCATCGCCTTCCACCAGCACCTTCACGCGGATGGCCTGGAAGCCCATTTCGGGCGGCGTCTTTTGCAGCGCGCCGCCAGCACCCCAGGCGGCGGGGTTGCCGATGTCGCCTTCCATGAAGACCTCGATCTTGCTGAGCTTGACCTGCTTCCAGGTGGCCACGGCCGTGATGCCCACGGCCAGGCAGCCGCCCAGGCCCGACAGCACGATTTCGCCGGGCGCGGGTGCCGTGTCCTGGCCGAACAGGTGCAGCGGCTCGTCCACCACCACCGGCGCGTGGTTGCCCACGTAGCTCAGCGAGCGGTACTGCCCCTCCATCACCGTATGGACCTTGTTGGTGCCCCGGCTGGAAGGGTTGTTGCGGCCTCTGTCGGCAAAGGCCATCAGCCCGTCGCGGTCGATGGGGCGCAGGTGCGTGTGTACGGTGGTGACGGGGGCAGAGGGTTCCAGCAGATCGGTGGACATGGTGTTCCTTGAAGAAAAAAGTGAAGGTAAAAATGAAACAGGGGCCGCAGCAGGCCACACCCGCTGCGGGGATTCGGGCGTGGCTCAGGCAGCCAGCGCCAGCGCAGGCTTCTTGGGGAACTTGACCAGCGGCAGCCCGCTTTCGATCGGCAGCTTGTCGTCGCGCGACCATTCGTTCCACGAGCCGAAGTACATGCGCACATCGGCAAAGCCCGCCTGCTTGAGCGCGAGGAAGGTGTTGGACGCGCGTGCGCCCTTGAAGCAATACAGGTACACCGTGTCCGCCGGGCTGATGCCGGCCGTGGCGCATTCGGCGCGCACTTCGTCGGGCGACTTGAAGACGGGGCCCTGGGGCGAGGGCTTCATGAAGCGGTACCACTCCAGCCACTTGGCGCCGGGCAGGCGGCCCTTGCGGGGCGCAAAGTCCTTGCCATAGGGGCTGGAGCTGTCGCCAATCCACTCGTCCACATCGCGCACGTCCAGCAGCACGGTGTCGGTGCCCAGGGCCTCGATCACGTCTTCCTTGGTCAGCATCACATCGGTGGTGGCCAGCTGGGTGGGGAAGATGGCGGGCGTGGGCACCACGGCCTCGGTGGAGACGGGCAGCTCTGCCGCCTTCCAGGCCGAGTAGCCGCCATTCAATACCTTGACCTTGGGGTAGCCCAGCCAGGTCAGCAGGTAGTAGCCCCGGCAGGACTGACCGTAGCCGCTGTTGAGCGCATCTTCATAGAACACCGCCGTCTCCGCACCCGACAGGCCGATGGCGCCCAGGTGCGCGGCAAAGGTGTCTTTCAGCTCCTGCAAGCCCTGGGGCGTGGAGGTGGCGAGGTAGGTGAAGGTCTCGCGCAGGTTCACCGCGCCGGGGATGTGCCCCAGGGCATAGGTGTCGGCGTCGCGGGTGTCGATCAGCACCACAGGCTCTGCGGCTTGCAGGGCCAACAACTGGGTGGGCGAGATGAGGACGGCGTCGGAGGCGGTAGCGGTCACGGTGCTCATGGAAAACCTTTCGGTGCGGTGGTGGGCGGGATGCCTGCCCTCCTTACCGCAACAGGTGTGCCAGAGCGGTTGTGGATGAGAGGATTTGAATGGAAATGGCTGGATGCGCTAGTGGAATATGTGCTGATAGCTATTGATTTGATAGTGAGTGGGTTGTTGTCACATGCCGCTGGTCGGGGTGGGCCAGACGGCCTTGGACACTGTGTTGACACATTGTCGACACAGTGTCCGTCGTCACTTCAGACCCGCCTTGCGCAGCCGGTAGCTGAACTGCCGCAGCGTCAGCCCCAGGCTCTGCGCGGCGCGCGACTGGTTGCCGTGGTGCTCGGCCAGTGCTGTCTGGAGCACCAACACGCTGTGCGACTGGGCGGGCGCGTAGTCACGCACCAGCGGCGCCGGGGGGGCGGCCGGCTGTGCTGCTGCGCCGGTGGTGGCTGGTGGCGCCGGTGCGGGCGGCGAAGGCTGGGGCGCGGACGCAGCCGGCAGAAACCGGTCCAGCTCCGCCCGCGCCACCAGCGTGTCATTGGTCAGCAGCACCAGGCGTTCGATCACATTGCCCAGCTCGCGGATGTTGCCGGGCCAGGGGTATTCTTCCAGCCGCGCCAGCGCGTCGGGCGAGAGGTTCACGTTGCGCTGGTGTGCCTGGTTGGCGCGGCTCACAAAGTGCAGTGCCAGCGCGCGGATGTCCTCGCGCCGCTCGGCCAGCGAGGGCAGGTGGATCGGGATCACGTGCAGGCGGTAGTACAGGTCTTGCCGAAAGCGGCCGGCCTCCACATCGGCCGCCAGGTCGCGGTGGGTGGCCGCCACCAGGCGCACGTTGACCTTGACCTCGCGCTGCCCGCCCAGGCGCACCAGCGTGCCCTCTTGCAGCGTACGCAGCAGCTTGGACTGCAGGGCCAGCGGCAGCTCGCCAATCTCGTCCAGAAAGATGGTGCCGCTGTCGGCCTGCTCGAACCAGCCCGCGCGGGCTGTGCTGGCGCCGGTGAACGCGCCTTTTTCGTAGCCAAACAGTTCAGACTCGAACAGCGCATCCGGAATGGCCGAGCAGTTGACCTTGATGAAGGGCCGGTCGCGCCGCCCGCTGGCCAGGTGCACGGCGCGTGCGAACAGCTCCTTGCCCGTGCCCGACTGGCCCAGCAGCAGCACGGTGGCCTGGGTTTGCGACACGCGCTCCAGCTCGCTCAAGGCCTGCAGCAGTGGCGGCGAGCTGCCAATGAGCCCGTAGCGCGCGCTCTTGGTATTGAGCGCATTGGCCAGCACGGCGTTGCGTGCCTCCAGCTGCCGCGTCTGCTCGGCCACCAGGGCTTCCAGCTGCAGCAGCTGCCCCACCAACGTGGCCAGCACGCGCAGCACCGCCAGGTCGTCGTTCAGGTGGCGTTGGCGGCTGCGGATGCGGTGGCAGGCCAGCACGCCGATGGGCGCGTTGTTGACCTCGATGGGCAGGGCGATGAAAGCCACCGTCTCGGGCGGCAGCTGGCTGCGCGCCACCGCGCGGGCCAGGAACAGCGGTTCGGCATCGATGTCCTGCACGATGGCAGGCTGCCCCGTGGCCAGCACCCGGCCGGTGATGCCCTCGCCCCAGGCGTAGCACCCGCGCTGCACCTCGGCCTGGGTGAGGCCGTAGGCATGCTGGATGGAGGCGGTGCGCAGCGCGCCGGCCGGGGCGGTGGGCGCTGCGTCCACCAGCACGATGCGCCCCCGGTTCAGGCCCAGCAGCTCGCTCATCAGATGCAGCATTTCGCGCAGCACCAGGCCGGGCGCCAGGCTGCGGCCGATGAGGCGCATCACCTCGCGCATCAGCAGCAGCTCCTGCGCGTGCCAGTCGGTGGCGGGGCTGGGTGGGGAGTGCGGTGGCATGGGGGTACGCATGCCGGTGCGTCGCAAGTTTTGCGCCTGCTTCGCTCCGCCGGGCCGTCCTCCGCGTTGCCGAGCCTCGCGGGGGCGGCTCCCCGACTTTGTTGAGCGCTTGTGTCTGGCCTTGGGGCGTCGCCAACGCACCTTGCAAAAATGGCGTGTGCGGGCGCTAGCGTTTGCTGCCGGTGGGCACGGGCGGCAGGGCCTTGAGGTACAGGTACAGGGCGTCGGCGTCGGTCTGGCTCATGGACTTGAGCGAGCCGAAAGGCATGACGGTGCTGACCGCTGAGCCGTCGGGGCGTGTACCCGTGGTAAGCATCTGGCGGAATTGTTGTGCATTGAGGTAGCGGTGCATGGCGCCTTCCGGGGCCGATGTGAGGTTGGAGGCGGCCGGCCAGTCTGGGGGCGCTCCGGGAATCTTGCCTCCAGCCAGCTTTTCACCGTGGCAGCCCATGCACATATTGGCCACATAGGCGCCATGCGCCACATTGACGCCCTCGGCCACCGGCGTCTGTACAGGCAGCGTGTGGTCGATCTTCTCGTAGGCATCTTTCACGACCCCGGCGGCGTAGAGCAGCTTCACAAGCACCGGCAGCCGGACGATGCCGGGTTCGCCATCCACAGCGGGCAATTGCTGCACATAGGCCGCGAGCGCTGCGAGGTCCTGGTCTGTGAAGCGGTTGTAGTCCTCGCTGGGCATGATGAGGGCCGGGCGACCGTCGCGCTTGATGCCATGGCGCACCACGCGATCCCAGTCGGCGCTGCGGTAGCCCACCACCACGCTGTTTGCGCCAGGTGTCAGGTTGGGGCCGCGTACCAGCAGGCCGTTGGCATCGTCTATGAAGGTGCGCCCCGCACCGTTCGCCCCGTGGCAGTCCACACATCCACGGGAGGCAAACAGGTACCGGCCGCGCTCGATGCTGGCGGCGTCCTGCACGATGGCGGGCGAGGCGACTTCGAGCGCGAGCGGGCGATTCATCTTGCGCTCGGCCATCTTTGTGCCGCCAGCAATGAGGGCTGCAGCGGTAGCAGCCAGTGCGGCTCCCGCCCAGAGGGTTCGTCGCAACCAGCGCTTCATGATGTTGCTCCCGTAGCCGTGCCGGCGGCATGGCTCGGTTGCCTGCGGCGCCCTCGGAAGCGCGACTTGATCAGCTCGCGTGCCATTTTGAGCTTCAGGCGCAGCCGCGGCTGGTGGCCCCAAGTGCTGGTCTCGTGGGTGTGCATGGTCTGCCAGCCCGTTGGGTCGATGGCTTGGGTCTGCGCTCCGATTTCAAACGCAAAACCGGAGGGTGTCTCTGCGTAAAACGAAAAGGTACCGTCCGGCTCTGGATGCTGTCCGAGGTCCAGGTCGATGGGCAGCCCCAGCGACTCGGCCCGCTCGAACGCCCGCCCCACATCGCGCAGGCTGCGCGCCTGCAGCATGAAATGGTGAATGCGGAACGAGGACGGCAGGTCAAACAGCGCGAGCGAGTGGTGGCGCTGGTTGCAATGCATGAATGTGCCACGGATGTGGACCGGGCCCACTTGCGTCTGGAGTCGCTCTGTCACGCCGAACCCCAGCAGTCCGCCATAAAACGCCTCCATCGCGGCTAGGTCCTGCGCGACCAGGACAACATGTCCCAGTCCCAGCGCGCCGGTTTCAAAGCCATCGGGAAAGGCTGCGCTGGCAAACGGTGTCGCCGCTTCGGCAAGGCCCACGCACAGCTCCACGCAACCCTGTTCGGGGTCGTTCACATGCCAGAGGTGCTGGACCTTGCGCTGGCTGCAAAGGGCGGCATCGCCTTGCTCGGCACGGTGCCCGGCTGCTTGCAAGCGTTGCACCAGCTGGCGTAGTTCGTGTTCATCGGCGCATTCCAGGCCCACGGCCGCCAGGTCGTCACGGGGACCTGGGGACACCACGAGGCGCTGGCTGGCGCCATCCACACGCCAGCCTGTGCTGCCGTCGGCATGGACGGTGGGCGCGGGAAGCCCGAGCATGTCTTTCATGAACCGCTCCCAGCGGGCGGGTTTGCGGGCTTCAAACACCAGATAGGCAAGGCGGAGGGAATTCGGCATGGCGGTATGCTCCTGAAATTGATTAAACAATTGAAAATTGAATTGACTGTTCAAAAATGAATTCTGAATCAATTTATAGTGCTCCGTCAATGCCCCCGCTGCCGGAGCCTTTGGCGCGCTTCCTCCTGCCGGGCGAAGGCGAGCGGCCGTCCAAGCGCGAACGCACGCGGCGGCAACTGCTGCACGCCACGGTGGAGGTGATCGCATCGCGGGGCGTGGCCGGCACCACCATTCAGGAGATCGCGCGCGTGGCCGGCATGGCGCCCGGCACGGTCTACAACCACTTCAGCACGCGGGAAGAGATCTTTGAAGCGCTGGCTCTGGCGCTGTTCACCACGCTCAACGAGCGTGTGGTGCAGAGCTACCAGCACATTGAGGACGGGGCGCAGCGCATGAGCATCGGCATGCGGCGGTTCCTCTGGCTGGCGGAAGTGAGCGCACCCTGGGCCCTGCTGATGATTCAGCTGGCGATGGCCCACCCCCAGGCCATTGAACTGGTCAAGCCGTATTCCTTGGCCGATCTGCGGCGAGCGAAAGCGCAGGGGCGATTTGATGTGGTGGATGAAGAGGCCGCCATCGACATGGTGTTCGGTACTTGCATCCGCGCGCAGGTGCGCATTGCGCAAGGGGAGGTGGCTGACTCTCCCGCGTTTGTGAACGCGCTGCTGCAGATGGTGCTGCGCGGGCTGGGAATGGCGGCGGCCGATGCGGCCGAGGTCATGGCGCGGCCGCTGCCAGCGTTCACCACGCAGGCTGCTGCAGGGGCCGTTAGCACGCGGCGAAAATCACCCCGCGCAGGCTCCTAGCAAGGCCATCGCAACGCTGCGGGTGGGTGGTGCCAGCGGCGCGATGGGGCAACCGGGGGCTGCCTGATTGGTCAGCGCCCAGATGCCGTAAAGTTGTGCTCGCGCCGTGGATTGCCCGCCTCTCCCACGGTGCTCTGGCCCATCCCCCAACGAAAGCACTACCACCATGACCACCCTCGGAACCCCCCTGTCCCACCACGCCACCAAAGTCATGCTGCTGGGCTCGGGCGAGCTGGGCAAGGAAGTGCTGATTGCGCTGCAGCGTCTCGGGGTCGAGACCATCGCCGTAGACCGCTACGACAACGCGCCCGGCCAGCAGGTGGCCCACCACGCGCGCACCATCACCATGAGCGATCCGGCCCAGCTCAAGGCGTTGATCGAAGCCGAGCGCCCGCACCTGGTGGTGCCCGAGATCGAAGCCATCGCCACCCCCATGCTCGAAGAGCTGGAAGCCGCGGGCACCGTGCGCGTGATCCCCACCGCCCGCGCCGCGCGCTTGACCATGGACCGCGAAGGCATCCGTGTGCTGGCTGCTGAGACGCTGGGCCTGCCCACCAGCCCTTACAAGTTCTGCAACTCGCTCGAAGAGCTGCAGGCCGCGATCGATGCCGGTATCGGCTACCCCTGCATCGTCAAGCCCGTGATGAGCAGCTCCGGCAAAGGCCAGAGCAAGATCGATGGCCCTGAGGATGTGAAGAAGGCCTGGGACTACGCCATGGCCGGCGGCCGTGTGAGCCACGGCCGCGTGATCGTCGAGGGCTTCATCGACTTTGACTACGAAATCACGCAGTTGACCGTGCGCTCTGTGGGTGCGGACGGACAGATCGTCACCTGCTTCTGCGACCCCATCGGCCATGTGCAGGTGAGCGGCGACTATGTGGAAAGCTGGCAGCCCCACCCCATGCACCCGGCAGCACTCGAAAAATCGCGCCAGATCGCCAAGGCCGTGACTGACAACCTGGGTGGCCAGGGTTTGTTTGGCGTTGAGCTGTTCGTGAAGGGCGAGAACGTGTGGTTCAGCGAAGTGAGTCCGCGCCCGCACGACACCGGCCTCGTGACGCTGTGCACCCAGCACCAGAGCGAGTTCGAACTCCACGCCCGTGCCATCCTGGGCCTGCCGGTGGATACCAGCCTGCGTAACCCGGGCGCCAGTGCCGTCATCTACGGCGGTGTGGAAGCCCAGGGCATCGTGTTCGACGGTGTGGAAGACGCTCTGCGCGTGCCGGGCACCGACCTGCGCCTGTTTGGCAAGCCCGAGAGCTTTGTGAAGCGCCGCATGGGCGTGGCGCTGGCACGCGCCGAGAGTGTGGACAGCGCGCGGGCCAACGCCAAGCTGGCTGCGGGCAAGGTGAGGCCCCGCGCGGCCTGACGGTCCGGGCCTGCAGCAGGTGCAGGCCGGTGCCATGGCGCTTGTGAAGGAGCAACCCTTGAGCCTGAGTGCACGCATTCTGTGGCTGGTGTTGGCGGCCTCTTTGCTGCCGGTACCGGCCCTTGTGTGGCTCCTGCTGGAGTTCCGCTCGGCCACTACCACCCAGGCGCGTGACCGCCTGGTGGCCCGGGCCAGCATCATCGCGAGCGATCTGGACGACAAGATTGCGGGTACGGGGCAGCTCTTGTTCGGCCTGGGGCGCGTGCCCCTGCTGGCAGCGGGCGACAAGGCGGCCTGCTCGGACTTTCTGGCGGATGTCCTCAAGGAGCATCCGCAGTACACCGGCATCCTCACCATCCAGCCCGATGGCTCCCTGTTTTGCGATTCCTTGCGCAGCGGCCGGGCGCTGGATTTGCGTGACCGCAGCTACTTCCAGCGGGCGCAGACGGCCACGGGCCCGGTGCTGGAGGCCGCCATTGGCCGCCTGACAGGCAAAGGCGTGCTGCAGGTGGCCTACCCAGTGCGCGACGCTGCGGGGGCCTTGCGCTTCATCCTGCTGGCCTCGCTGGACATGCAGGACTACGGCCAGACCATGGTGCATGCGCAGCGCTACGAGCGCATGAATCTGCAGGTCTGGAATGCCGATGGATCCGTGGTCATGGATTTCCACCGGCCCGAGGTGCCGTCGCTGGCTGCGGGCGGGGCTGAACGTGCCTTCATGCTGCAGCCTGCCGACGGTCATGCCCTGATGGAGGGCCGCGATGGCGTGCGGCGTGTGTGGGTGCGCGCCCCGCTGCCACGCTCGCAAGGCGCGGACTTGCGCTTGGCCTTGGCTGTGCCCGAAGACGACTTGCGAGGCCCCGTGGAGCGCCAGTTCCGCCGTGCACTGCTGGGGGTGCTGGCGCTGGCGGCGGTGGTGTTTGTGGCTGCTTGGCTGTTGGTGGAGTTTTCTGTCCGCCGCCATGCCATGCGTGCCATCCGCGCCATTGGCCGATTGGACGCTGGCAACTACGCCGAACCCATCGGCGCACCCTATCCCCCCGGCGAGCTGGGGCAGGTGGCCCGCGCGCTGGACCGCATGGCGGAGTCGCTGCTGCGTCAGCAGCAGTCCATCGCGCAGCACACCGAAACGCTGGAGCGCCAGGCGCGGCGCGATCCGCTGACGCACCTTGCCAACCGCTACAGCCTGACCGAACGGCTGGACGCGGCGCTGGAGCGGGCCCGGGTGCGGGCGCACTGCGTGGCGGTGCTGGCCATGGATCTGGACCGGTTCAAAGGGGTGAACGACAGCCTGGGCCATGCACGGGGCGATGCCTTGCTCCGGGATGTGGCGGCCCGGCTGCAGGGCTGCGTGCGCCCTGGCGACGTGGTGGCGCGGCTGGGAGGGGATGAGTTTGTGGTGGTGCTGCCCGACCTGCCGGACGCGGCGGTGGTGGAGCCGATGGCCCGGCGCATCTTGCGGGCGCTGACGCTGCCCGTCGAGACCGGCGCATCCAGCTGGTTGCTGGGCACCAGCCTGGGCATCGCCGTGTTCCCGCAGGATGGGGACTCCGGCGACCTGTTGCTGCGCAATGCGGACGTGGCCATGTACGACGCCAAGGACCTCGGCGGCAACCGGCTGGCTTTCTTCAGCCCGCACATGACGGAGGTGCTGACCGAGCGCTTGCGGGTGGAAGCCGGCCTGCGCCACGCCATCGAACACGGCGGGCTGCGCCTGCACTACCAGCCCATCATGGATGCGCGGACAGGCCAGGTGTCTTCCGTCGAAGCGCTGGTGCGCTGGGCGGACCCGGAGCGGGGGCTCGTGTCGCCACTGCAGTTCATCGGCATTGCCGAAGACACGGGGCTGATCGTGCCCCTGGGCGAATGGGTGCTGAAAGAGGCCTGCGCGCAGGCGCGCCGGTGGCTGGATGCCGGATGGGGCGAAATACCGGTGGCGGTGAACCTGTCGGCGCGCCAGTTCCAGGAGCCCGATCTGGACCGGGTGGTGGACCGCGCCTTGCAGCGCACGGGGTGCCCGTCCCATCTGCTGCAACTGGAGATCACCGAAAGCTCCATCATGGAGCCCGTGGAGCAGGCCCTGCAGACCATGCAGCGCCTCACGGCGCTGGGCGTGCAGCTGGCCATTGACGACTTCGGCACCGGCTATTCGTCACTCAGCCAGCTCAAGCGGTTTCCGGTGCGCAAGCTCAAGATCGACCGCTCTTTTGTCAACGACCTGGGGAGCAACGACCGGGGCGAAGCGCTCGTGGACGCCATCGTGGCCCTGGCGCAAAAGCTGGGCCTGCGCACGGTGGCCGAGGGGGTGGAAACCGAGCACCAGGCCCAGTGGCTGGCCCGGCTGGGCTGCGACGAACTGCAGGGCTACCTCTTTTCCCAGCCTTGTGCGCCACAAGATCTGGAAAACTGGTGGCAGGGCCGGGTGGCCGGCTCCCCCGTCGGTATCACTCGCGGATCTGCCGCCCCGTGAGCTTGAGGAACAGGTCTTCCAGGTTCGCGGGCCGGTGCAGCGTGCGCAGGTGGCCGTGCTGGCCCAGCGCCTGCAGCAGCGGCTGGGCGTTCTGGGTGTAGAAAAACACGGTCTCGCCGCTGATTTCCACGCGGGCGGCCAGGGTGCGCAGCGCAGCGTCTTCGGCCATCTGCACGGCCCCCACGCCGAACACCTCCACCACATCCGGCTCCAGGTGCTGGGCGATCAGCTCGCGCGGGCGGCCTTCGGCAATCTTGCGGCCATGGTCCAGCACCAGCAGGCGCGAGCACAGGCGCTCGGCCTCGTCCATGAAGTGGGTGGTCAGCAGGATGGACTTGCCTTGCTGCAGCAGCAGTTGCAGCCGCTCCCACATCAGATGGCGGGCTTGCGGGTCCAGGCCGGTGGTGGGCTCGTCCAGCAGCAGCAGGCGCGGGTTGTTGACCAGCGCGCGCGCCAGCGACAGGCGCCGCTTCATGCCGCCGGACAACTCACCCGGCTTGGCATTGGCCTTGTGGGTGAGGGCGGCAAACTCCAGCAACTGGGGCACACGCTCGTCCATCACAGCGCCCTTCAGGCCGAAGTAGCGGCCGAATACGCGCAGGTTCTCGGCGCAGGTGAAGTCTGGGTCCAGTGTGTCGAACTGGGTGACCACGCCCAACTGCGCCTTGATGGCCAGCGCATCGCGGGGCATCAGCAGCGGCGCGGTGCCCGGCTGCGGCGTGAAGTGCACTTCGCCACCGTCAGGCGACGCCAGGCCCAGGCACATGCGGATGGTGGTGGTCTTGCCCGCCCCGTTGGGGCCAATGACCCCGAGACACTCGCCGGGAGCAATGGCGAAGGACACGTCGTCCACCACCGTGGTCTCGCCATAACGTTTGCGCAGGTGCAGGGCTTCAAAAAGTGCGGTCATGGAGGGATTGTGTGCGACGAGCGTGCCCGTGGTGCCCGGGGCGAAATTTTTGCCAGAATCTGCCGCAGGCGCTAGTAGATATTGCGCCGGATGCTATCAAAAAAGGACTGATCGACTTATTCTGCCGCGACCAGCCGCCCCCGGCCCGCCGTCTTGGCTGCGTAGAGGGCGCCATCGGCACGGGCCATCAGTTCGGCCAAGTCCGCCTCACCGGGCTGCAGGACGGCCATCCCGGCGCTGTAGTCCAGCGCAAAACCCAGCTCGGCCACGCTGGCGGCATGCAGGCGCTTGCGCAGCCGCCGGTCCAGCGCCAGGCCGGCGGGTGCACTGTTGTGCAGCAGCAGCACGCCAAACTCCTCGCCCCCCAGGCGCCCTACCAGGTCGCCGCTGCGGCAGGTGTCGCCCAGCAGGCGGGCGAACAGCTGCAGGGCACGGTCTCCGGCCTCGTGGCCGTGGGTGTCGTTGACCTGCTTGAAGTGGTCCAGGTCCAGCATCAGCGCTGTCATGGGCAACTGGTGGCGTGCGGCATGTGCCAGCAGGCTGCTGCCTTGGGCGGTGAAGCCGCGCCGGTTGAACACGCCGGTCAGGCCATCGGTCATCGCCAGCGTGCGCAGCTTGTGTTCGGCCTCTGACCGCCATGCCACCAGCAGGGCGACGGTGCCCAGCACCAGGCTCACGTTGGTGGCTACGGCCGCTGCCAGGTTGACGGGGTGGGGTGTGCGAAAGCTGGGGTATTGGTCAGTGAAGGCACCCAGCATGCCGCGCGCCAGCGTGAAAGCGGCCGACGTCAGCAGGCAGCCCATCAGCAGGCTGCGCCAGCGCAGGTTGGCCTCCACCACGGGCGCCAGGGTGGCGCGCGCGACGATGCACAGGATGGTGGCCATCAAAAAGTTGGCCCAGCCCACGCGCCAGGCGTAGTGCCCAAAACCCAGGGTGTAGCCCAGCGGGGTGGCAATCACCAGCACCAGCAGCATGCGGCGCAAGGGGCGGGGGCCCAGCCATTCCTCCAGCGCGCGGTACAGCATCCACTGCGCGGCCGCATTGCAGGCGATCGACAGGGTGGAGAGGGCCTGGTCCCACAACGAGGACGACGCGATGATGGCCGCCCAGGCCACCGCCTGCAGCAGCATGCTGCCCTGCATGTTGCGGGCTGCGCGGCTCACGTCTCGGCCCATGATCAGCGGCAGCGCGGCCGAGATCATGAACAGGTTGGCCGCCATGACCGTCATGAGGGTGAGGAAATCCAGTGGCATGCGCTGCGGCCCCGGGCCTGTCGGTTACTGGAAGGCGACCTCGGCAAAGCTGCGCAGCTTGCGGCTGTGCAGCCGGTCCACACCACCGTTGCGCAGGATCTCGATGGCGCGCATACCGATGCGCAGATGCTGGTCCACCCGCTCGCGGTAGAAGTGGTTGGCCATGCCGGGCAGCTTGATCTCGCCGTGCAGGGGCTTGTCGCTCACACACAGCAGGGTGCCATAGGGCACGCGGAAGCGGAAGCCGTTGGCGGCGATAGTGGCGCTTTCCATGTCCAGCGCCACGGCGCGGCTCTGGCTGAAGCGGCGCTGGGGCGTGTTGTCGGGCAGCAGCTCCCAGTTGCGGTTGTCGGTGCTGGCCACAGTGCCGGTGCGCATCACGCGCTTCAGGTCCGCGCCGCTGATCTGCGTGACATCGGCCACGGCCTGCTGCAGCGCCAGCTGGATCTCGGCCAGCGCCGGGATGGGCACCCACAGCGGCAGGTCTTCGTCCAGCACATGGTCCTCGCGCACATAGGCGTGGGCCAGCACGTAGTCGCCCAACTGCTGGCTGTTGCGCAGGCCCGCGCAGTGGCCCAGCATCATCCAGGCGTGGGGGCGCAGCACGGCGATGTGGTCGGTGATGGTCTTGGCGTTGGCCGGGCCCACGCCGATGTTGACCATTGTGATGCCGCTCGCGTCCTTGCGCACCAGGTGGTAGGCGGGCATCTGCGGGAGACGGGGCGGGGCTGCGCCCAGCTCGTCGCCGGCTTCGGCGCTCAGACCCACACGGCGCGTGACCACGTTGCCAGGTTCGATGAAGGCGATGTACTCGCTGTCGGGCTTGGCCATCTCGGCATGGCCCAGGCGCACGAATTCGTCGATGTAGAACTGGTAGTTGGTGAACAGCACAAAGTTCTGGAACCACTCGGGCGCCGTGCCCGTGTAGTGGCGCAGCCGGTGCAGCGAATAGTCCACGCGCGGCGCGGTAAACAGCGACAGCGGCTGCGCCTCGCCCGGCGCGGCCTGCCAGGTGCCGTTGGCGATGCCGTCGTCCATGGCGGCCAGGTCGGGCAGGTCGAACACGTCGCGCATCAGCATGCGGCGGGCCTGGGTCAGCGTGCCCTCGATGTGGTCGTGCTCAGCAAATGAGAAGTGGATCGGGATGGGGTGGGTGCTGGTGCCCACTTCCAGCTCCACGTTGTGGGCCGCGCGCAGCAGGCGGAACTGCTCGGCGTAGTAGTTGGCAAACAGGTCGGGTCGGGTCAGCGTGGTCTCATAGCGCCCGGGGCCCTCCACAAAACCGTAGGCCAGCTTGGTGTCGGCCCGCGCCACGGTGGTGGTGTGTACCCGCACAAACGGGTAGAAAGCCCGCACCGGACCCTCGGGCGTCTCGCCCGCCACAAAACGCTGCATGGCGTCGCGCAGGTGGCCGATTTGTTGCTGGTAAATACGCTGCACCTGGGCCAGGGCATCGGCCGGGTCGGTGTGGCGGGTGGGGGCGATGAAGTCGGGGATGATGGGCATGCGCTATTTTCGCCTGCCTGTGTTACTGCAGCAGGGGTCGCTTGCTTTTTGGCCACATGAGCGCATGACGCTGCAATCAGCGTGCCAGGGGCCTACCGTCCAGCCACTGCACGGCGGCATCCAGCACCGGGTCGCCACCGGTCATGACGCGTTGGACGAAGCCTGCGTCCGCCGCTAGGCGCAGATCGGGCTCAACGCCTTTGCCAAAGACATAGTGATCGCCTTTAGCGCCCAGTTCTGCCACCGTGGGTGCGTGAACGACCACGTCTCCGGGCAGCAGCACGCGTGTCGTCATGCCTACGGCGCCCGGCGTGGGCTCCGTTCCGATGACCTGGGCCCGACCGGCTTTTTGCAACCAGGCTGCGAACATCTCGCACGGGCCCGTGCACTCCGGTCCCGTCAGCAGCACCAGGGGGGCGCCGTAGTAAGCGCCGCCTTGTGTGAACAGCGGCAGCTGTGGAGGTAGGCCCAGGCTGCCGCGAGTGCGCCACACCTTGGCGGTAGCGTCCACCTGGCGCTGCGCGTAGCCCTGCAGCCTCAGTGGTCGGTCGTAAGAGAAGAAAGACGCTGCGTAGTGGGGGACCAACTGATAGGCACCATGGTTGGCGCCCCGAAGGTCCAGCACCAGGCCGCTGAGCCGTGCCTGGGTGGCGGCTGCAAGGCTGCGTTCCCACTGGTCCAGGTTGCCTCCGCCGTCGGCGAACGAATTCAGCGCGATGTAGCCGTACTGCCGGCCCGATTGGCTGCGCAACTGGAACGCTGACAGCGATTCGTTGTTGGGGGCTGATCCTGTCGCCTGAGGCCGTTCCGCCACGCGCTGGCGCAGATCGAAGGTCTGGTCCTTGCCATCTTGGCGCACCTTCAGCACCATGGCCTCGCGATCATAGGCCATGAGCTTGAGGGCATCGTGGCGGCGTCCGACTTCGGTAGGTCGGTTGGAGTATTGGGCGGCACGGCCCACATAGCGCCCGATGCTTTCGCCATTGACTTCCACAATCTCAGCGCCCGGGCGCAGCCCGGCCAGTTCCGCTGCCGAGCTTGGAGCGACGCTGCCTACCAGGGCCCGGCCATCAGGCAGCCACCACACGCCCTGCATCGGCAGGGGCGTGATGCCGCGCGGCAGCCACTGGCCGGCCAAGCCCACATCGAGTCCTGCCGTGAGACCCTGGGGACCACCTGTACCGCGCAGTTCGACGCGGAACAGGCCGTCCTGCAGGCGTGTGCCAATGTCGACGTAGATTTGCGCCATGGCTTGCCGCTCCCGCTGGTCACCGGCCTGCCGCACCTTGTCCGCCAGCTCGGCCTGCAGCCGCGCCCAGTCCATGGGCTGCGCGCCGCGGAACGGGTAGCGTTCATGCATCACGCTGGTGAATGCCTTGAAGGCCTCGCCGGGCGACAGCCGGGTCAGGTCGATGTCGGCCGTGGACTGCACCCCGTACTGGGATAGCGCAATCTCGCGGCTGCGGTCGAAGCTGAAGCCGCGGCTGTCAAGGGTGACCACGGTGTAGCCGCGCGGCAGCCGGACCATGGGGTCGTCGGGTGTGAAGAGGCGACCGTCTGCGCCGAACCCCGCTGGAAAAGCTGCCCCTGACTCGCTGGCCCATACCAGCAGCTTGCCGCCCACCGCTTCCATGGCCAGGTCGGGCTGCAGCGGCCATTCCATCTGCACCGAGCTGGTGGTGAGCATGGCGTGCTGCTCTATCGCGTCCAGCGCGCGGCGGCTCGCCCGGCGTGGCAGGCTGGTGTGTACAGACAGTGCAAATATCTTTACGCCGGCACCGGAGGTCCGCACCCTGCCAGAGCCCAGGTCGAAAAGGGTTCCCGGTGGTGTTGCCGGAAGGTCGATGGACACTGCCGAACTGTCTGCGCGGGGAGTGGCCAGCAGTTGGTCTTGAGGTGCTGTCACATGCGCGGTCTGGCGCTGCACGAAGTACGCGCCCTGGTCGAGCAGCGCCACCAGCGTGCTACCCGCAGCGACGGGGTCGCCCGCGCCGCGTTCGAGGGCGGCAATGAGTCGCGCCGGGCCGCCTTCGTCGCGCGCCATCACGGCGGGCCCGGAGGGCGGCTGGAACGGAATGCCGTTGCGGCTATCCCAGGCCTGGCGGCCCGCGTCCATCGCCTGCCGGCCCGTCGACATCACCTGTTGCCCCGTGGACATCATCTGCTGACCGGCTGACACAGCGCCTTCGCTGCGACTGATGGCTTCGCCGGCCCTGCCCAGGCCATCTAGCAGACCTGAATGCGCTGGCATCGCGAAGGCTGCGCAGACGACCAAAGCGATCAAGGCGGCAGTCGGTCGCGTGGTGCCCGCTCGGCGGTCTGCGGCGCAGGTGTGGTGGAGCAGGTTGCGGAGCAAGCGTGCGTGGGGCATGGTGGCGGTGCGTCGAAGGGGGGGCTTGTGGGCTTAGACGTAGCGGATCACGAAGTCGTTGTCGGCGGCGCTCACGTCGATCCGGCTGATGGTCTTTGCGTCCACCGAGGCCTGCAGGAACTCTATGGCCATGCGCGGCAGGAGGTTCTGGGTCAGGATCGCGTCGATCATGCGGGCGCCAGACTCCACTTCACTGCAGCGCTCTCGGATCAATTGCACGGCGCTCTCGTCGAACTGGAATTGCGCGCCGTGGTTGGCCTGGATACGTGTCTGGATGCGGCGCAATTGCAGGCCAATGATCTGCTCGAGCATCGCGTCGGAAATCGGGTAGTACGGCACCACCGTGAGGCGGCCAAGCAGCGCAGCCGGGAACTTGTCGAGCAGCGGCTCGCGGACTGCCTTTGCCAGGGCCTCCGGCGACGGAAGGAGGTCTGGGTCGTTGCAAAGGCCCGCGATCAGCTCCGAGCCCACATTAGATGTCAGGATGATCACGGTGTTCTTGAAATCGATGTAGCGGCCTTCGCCGTCCTCCATCCAGCCCTTGTCGAACACCTGGAAGAACATCTCATGCACGTCCGCGTGGGCCTTCTCGATCTCATCGAGCAACACCACACTGTACGGTCTGCGGCGCACCGCTTCCGTCAGCACGCCGCCTTCGCCGTACCCCACATAGCCCGGTGGGGCGCCCTTGAGCGTGGAGACGGTGTGCGCTTCCTGGAACTCGCTCATGTTGATGGTGATGAGGTTCTGCTCGCCGCCGTACAGCGCCTCGGCCAGGGACAGGGCGGTTTCGGTCTTGCCTACCCCCGAGGGGCCTGCCAGCAGGAACACTCCAATGGGTTTGCTGGGGTTGTCCAGCTGCGCGCGCGCTGTTTGTATGCGTCGCGTGATGGCCTCTAGCCCGTGGCGCTGGCCGATCACACGCTTCTCCAGCGTTTGTGCCAGCGTCAGCACTGACTTCACTTCGTCGCGCACCATGCGGCCCACCGGAATGCCTGTCCATTCGGCCACCACTGCAGCCACGACGCCTGCATCCACCACCGGGTGCAGCAGGGGATCGTCCCCCTGTAGCGTGAGCAGTTCCTTGCGCATCGTGTCCAGCGCCTCGGGCGAGACGGCTGGTACGGGTGATGTCGTTGCTTCGGCGGAGGCAGCCGCCGCGTCGCTTTCGGCCGCGTCCGGGGTGCGTGCAAGCCGTGCCGCAAGAAGTGCTGCTTCTGCGTGGATGATGCGTTGGGCGAGATCATTCTCGCGGGCCAGGCGTTCGGTCAGCGTGGTCTTCTCCTGCCGCAGGCGCTCCAGCGCTGCAGCCAGCTCGTCCATACGCCCTGCATGGACGATGCCCAGGTCGGCCTCTCGCTGCACGACCTCCAGCTCCACTTGGAGCGCCTCCTGTTGGCGGGTCACGGCCTCCAGGCGCGCAGGGGTTGCCGTGAGGGCCATGGCGACGCGGGAGCAGGCGGTGTCCATGAGACTCACCGCCTTGTCTGGCAACTGGCGTGCGGGAATGTAGCGGTGGGACAGGTTTACCGCGGCCACCACGGCCTCGTCAGCGATCCGAACCTTGTGATGCGCTTCCAGCTTGGCGGCCACTCCGCGCAGCATGTGCACAGCCTTGGGTTCGTCGGGCTCGTGGATGTGTACCAGCTGGAAGCGGCGCGTCAGCGCCGGGTCTTTCTCGATGTACTTCTTGTACTCTGCCCAGGTGGTGGCGCCAATCGTGCGCAGCACTCCACGGGCCAATGCTGGTTTGAGCAGGTTGGCCGCATCGCCCGTCCCAGCCTGGCCGCCCGCACCGATCAGGGTGTGCACTTCGTCGATGAAGAGCACGATCGGAGTGGTGCTGGCCTGCACTTCGTCCAGCAGCGTGCGAAGCCGGTTCTCGAATTCGCCCTTCATGCTCGCGCCTGCCTGCAACAGGCCAACGTCCATGGTACGCAGCTGGACGCCGCGTAGCGGCGGTGGAACGTCGTCTGCGGCAATGCGCAGCGCCAAGCCTTCCACCACGGCGGTCTTGCCGACCCCAGCTTCGCCCACGAGGATGGGGTTGTTTTGCCGACGGCGCATGAGGATGTCGATCATCTGGCGCACTTCCTCGTCGCGGCCTGTCACCGGGTCGAGTTCGCCTTGGCGGGCGCGTTCGGTCAGGTCAACGGTATAGCGCTGCAGGGCGTCCTGCTTACCCGTGCCGAGCGGCGTTGTCGCACTGCTGGCTTCACCTGGCGTCCCCTGGAGTCCCGAACCGTCAGTTGCCTGGAGCCGGGCTTCCGGCGACAGTGGGAGCAGTTGGGGGAATGCGTCGCTCAGCGATGGCTCGGAGATCTTTTCGAACTCCTTCGAAATTGATCGGAGCTCATTGGCCAGTGTCCTGGTGCGCAGCATGCCGGAAAGCCAGTATGCGCTGCGGATCTGCGATTCGTTGAACATCAGCGTGGCGTAGACCCAGCCACGTTCGATGGACATCTCAATCTGGTCCGAGAAGTCGGAGATCGATGTGGCTCCCCGTGGCAGCCGGTCCAGGCTGCGCAGCACGTCGGCAGCAAGTTGCTCTGCATCGATCTCGAAATGGCGAAACAGCCTCAGCAGGTCGGAGTCGCTCTCCTGCAGCAACTGGTGCAGCCAATGGACCAGTTCGACATAGGGGTTGCCCCGCAGCTTGCAGAACACCGTAGCACCCTCCAGCGATTTGAAAAGCAGCGGGTTGAGTTTTCCGAACAGGGCAAGGCGACTGATCTCTGACATGGTTATGGGGACGGGCGTTAAAAAAGAATTTCGGGGAAATGGAAAAGCGAAGCCGCGTCACGCGTCCGCAGGCATGGACGCGTGCGCTCTAACGGGTTGGCCACGGGTTTGCAGCCAGCTTTCCGGGTCCAGACGGAAGTCATCTGCGTCAGAGGTTGCACGGCCATCGAGCATCCAACTGGTCCAGCCCAGGCGGGTTCCGCCGCCCAGTCGCGTGCCGGGGACTTCCTCACGCCGCAGCACGAGTTCGAAATCCCAGGCGTACTCGATACCCAGGTAGTTCCTCACCCAGTCCACGAGCGCCTTGAAATCTGAATGGCCTGGAAGAAAGCGCTCGTACTGCGCCAGTGTCATCGGGCCAATGCGCAGTCGGAACTTGCTTTGCGCATCGGGGACCCTGGAGCCCACCACCGTGTCGACGCCCAACTGAGAGTTGCAGGGATGCCGCGAGAGACGGGTTTGCTGCGAGGGCTCGAGCTCCAGGTAGTGCAGACAGTATTCGTGCAGGGCGACGGGTACCCCAAAGTAGCTGGTGATGGCACGCTGCAGACCTTCTGGATTGCGGGTGATGCGCGTGAGGTGGCCAGCCATGTGGAGCTTGGCATGGTCGTCCACCGCGTCACGCTGCCGTGCTGATGGTTCACCGATGCCAATGATGCTGGCCAGGTGGCGCCCGAACATCCCGTCACCGGGGCGGTCCAGAGACACCGTGGGCTGGGCATCGGCCCAGGCGCGAAAAAACAGCAGCAGCAGTCTGTGATGGAAGATGTCGGAGAACCGGGCCAGTGTCGGGTCGTCGTATTGGCGCTGTCTCTCGCGGACGTATTCCGTCATGTGGGTAGGCAGCGGTCCATTGGGACCATACAGGCCGAAGTTCCAAACCATCAACCGCTCTGGCTGGCCGGCAACGGCTGGCAGCACTTCTGCAATGGTGGCCGGCGCAAAGGCGAGAGAAGGGTCCTGGCCCAGGCGGATCGGCTCTGCTTGCGGGCGCGCAGCACGGCCCAAAGGCGGTAGGTCCGAATGGCGGGCCTGCAGCCATCGCAAGGCGAAAAACAGATCAAAGGCGTGTGGATCGGTGCGCAAGCGCTGCCACAGGTCAGCGCTGCCATCTTGCCGCGGCAACGGAAATTCCCGGTTTGGAGATGCTGCGCCGGTCATGTATTGGGCCTCTGGCCTGGGCGAGCTTCCCATGTGGCGATTGGTCCTCGCTGCCGAGAGTGCAAAGACAGTTCAGTGAAGCTGTTGACGCCGACATGGCGCGCGAAAAAGCGCTCGAGCACACAGGCCAGCGGCCATGCGCTCACGCCTGCGAACGAAGATTCATCGACTGTGAGCGTGATGCCCACTCCCCGGCCATATAGCAGTTGGCGGTGTTGAGCAAGGCGCCTGGTGATGGGCTGAATGCTGACTTCTTTCAGCCCGGCAACCTGGCCAACCAGGGCATGGTTGCCCAGGGCGAGGTAGAGGCTCATCAGTTCGCGCAGCGTGGCTGCGCCTTCCTGCTCTGACAGGTCGGTCATCGCGAGGTAGTTCAGCGACAGATGCGAGATCAATCTCCAGGTGATCTCGTTTTCTGCCACGCTGCCCATCGGACGCGATGGTCCGGCGACGGTGCGTATGGCGCCGATGGGTGCTGAGTCGAGGGTGATGAAATCACCCTCGGCTTGGTTGATCGGCATCAGCAGAGGCAGATCCCGGTTGGTGCATAGCGTGCGTACCGAAAGCTGTTTGAGGTCGTCGGAAAAGGGGGCTGCCCGTTGGTCCACCAGCGACAGGAACACTTCGCTGCCCAGGTATTGGGTGCGGGGACCGTAACGTACGGCGCGTTCCGAAAACAGCCGGGGCTCCCTCCGTACGGCGAAATACGCTTGGTCGTCTGAGCGTATGCCGTGGACGGATGCATACAAGGGGGCGAACTCCCGGTCGTTCACTTGGCCCTCCTGGTGGCCGGTGACACTGAGCACGTTGTACACCTCGAAGTCGCGCGGACGTGTGCGCTCCATCACCACGTGGTACTCGTTCACGCCTGCAGACACGTGGATGCGGTCCGCCATGCGTTCAAACAGGTTGATTGCGGGCGTGCAGTGCAACAGGAAATTTTGTCTGTCCACCACCGGTTCGAGGTCTGGGGCTGCCTTGCGCAGCAGCAGCGTCATGGCCAGACGCCTTCCAAGGATCATTTGTAGCGAACTCGCCAGACCTTGGATGGAGAAGAACCGAAAGCGCGGCGGAAAGGCGAAATACTCATGCAGCAACCGGTGTCCCTGAAATGCCCGGTGCGAATACGGCAGGAGGGCCTGACTCTGCTCATATCCTTCGGCCCTGAGGGCTTGGGCCGAGAGGTATCCGTACACCCGGGTCGGATCTTGTGCATCGTGCACTACGATGCCGAGCAGAGATTCGTGCAACAGCTCCTGCAAATGGGATGCCACAGCGTCCGAGGCGTGGATGTACATATCCAGCCGATCCATCGGCAGTTGCGCAAAGTGGGTCGCCCCCTGGGTCTCGATTTCCAGGCGTAAATGCCCTGCCGGCTCCTGCTGCAATCCGAAGCGAGACAGCGGGAGGTCCAGTGGAGGGCCGCCTAGAACTGCGCGTTGCAGGGCGATAGGCCAGAGCGTGACGTCGTGCCCGGTACGGAAATCGCACGGTACCTGGTCGTCATGGGTCTTGCGTGAACGCAGCATGCTGCCAGCAGGCAGGCAATACCCGTCTGCCACGTTGCCCTCGGTATTGCTGGGAGACATCTGGACGACCACCATGGCCGGGGTGGGGGCCAGATAGTGGGGGCACACCATCTCGAGGATGCATTGTGAAAGCCGGGGGAATTCGGCGTCCATCTTCATCTGCACCCGCGCGGTCAGGAAGCTGAACCCTTCCAGGAGACGCTCAACGTACGGGTCCGCCACGTCCAGGTCTCGCAGCGCGAGCCGGCCGGCCACTTTGGGAAACGCGGCAGCAAACTCGGCCCCCAATTCACGCAGGTAGGCCAGTTCTCGGTTGTAGTACTCCACCAGACGCGGGTTCATCGGTGTGTCCTCGGTGTCAGCTTTTGAGGTCCGACAACACCACTAGGCCGGTTTCCAGGTCCAGACTCGTCTTGAGCAGCAGCTCTAGAGGGTAGGGCATGGACCAGAATTGGCATCGGATCTCGAACTGCAAGGTGTTGTGGTGGTTGAGTGAATCGAACGAGGGCAGCAAAGTCACCGACAGTGATTCGGGCAGGACCCGCGGCTCGAACGCCAGGATCGCGCGGCTCACGTTGGCTTCGACATCTTTCCAGTCCAGGTCGGAAAGCAGCTGACCCGCCAGGGGATTCATCCCGTAGTTCAGCGTGGATTTTTCGGCGTGTGCAAGGCCAGAAAAGTCGATCTGTCCCGACGCATTGCTTGCGTTGAGTAGCCAACCGAGATCGCGCAGTAGCGCCCCACGCAGGCGCGACTCGGTGACATACACCGCATCGGCCTGCTCCGTCCTTCTGGTGGGCTCGTGGTCGGTCAGCCGATCCAGGAGAGCCGGCTGAAGACGATCCTTTTCGGTTCCAAAACCGCTGAGTCTTCTGGACTGCATGACGGGAATGCTTCAATCCATGAAGGAGATAGTGCGCACATCAAGCAAGGCATGGTCTCCCTGGTCAGAGACCCACATTCGTTGACCACTGCCTGCCACATGCTCGTCACTGATCTCTGACCATTCCGTCCGTCGTCCCAGCCTCAGGCCGTCGTCATCGTGAGCCTGCAGCGGATAGCGCGTGGGTACCAGGCCTCGGAGCGTGCTGTCGTTGACCAGCACCAACTCTGCCGGCTGCCATACAAGGTCTCGAAGGTCTGTGGGTTTCTCCATGGAGATGCCACGCACCGCTGAGAAGGGAACCCAGTAGTAGCAGCCATTGGTATGAAATTCCAGCACGGGCCCCAGTCGCGAGTCGGAGTCGCTCAGCCATTCGAAAGATTCGCCGTTGAGCTTGCCGGAGCGGGCCGGTGCCATATCCAGGGCTCGGGCCCGCAATTGCAGCGCAGCACCGGGAGTTCCTTCTGCCTGGGCTTTGAGCGCGTCCACCATGTAACTCAGCCAGGCCGGCGGTTCCCCAAGGATGTAAGGCGTGCGACGCCCTTCAAACACTTCGGCGCGCAGCAATTCGCAGCGCATGGCTTCCCGGTAGGCATGTGCCATCGGAATGGCCTTGGGGTCCAGTTGCGCACATACCTGCAACTGCGCCAGCGCCCTGTCCCAGTCGCCAAGCACCGCAAGCAACTGGAAATAGAAAGTGCGCAGCGAGGCCTTGGAGGGCTCAGCCCGTATCGCGTCCTTGACACGATGGAGTTGAAGGTCCAACGGGCTTTGGGAGTCAAAGAGAATGGCAGTCACGTTGAGAATTGGTGGTGATCATCTGGGGTGTCAGCTTGCGCAGCCGTCTTGAAGGATGACCGATTGCGGTGCCGTTTCTCCGGCGAAGGAGGAAGGTGCACTGCGGCCCTTTCGAATTGCGGTGCGCTCGGACTCAAACTCGTGAAAGTACCTGCCTGCAAACGACGGCGGGTCATTCAGCAGAAACCGGGGGAGACGCCAAGTTGTGAAAAAAGCGATGGGATCACGCTAGCCCAGGCTAGCGCGTTCCTTCTTATTGACTAGGCCAGTGACAGTCAGTTGCCAGCTTCCTTGACAGAAGGCAATTTGGAAACCAGTCGCAGCGATACCGTCAGCCCTTCGAGCTGGTAGTGGGGGCGCAGGAAGAACTTGGAGGTGTAGTACCCCGGATTGCCCTCCACTTCATTCACCTCAACCTCCGCTGCAGCCAGGGGCTTGCGTGCCTTGGTTTCCTGAGATGAGTTGGAAGGATCCCCATCGACGTAGTTCATGATCCAGTCGTTGAGCCAGCGCTCCATGTCGCTGCGCTCCTTGAACGAGCCGATTTTGTCGCGCACGATGCACTTGAGGTAGTGCGCGAAGCGGCAGCACGCGAACATGTAAGGCAGCCGTGCCGAGAGATTGGCGTTCGCCGTGGCGTCGGCGTCATAGTATTCGGCGGGTTTGTTCAACGACTGCGCGCCGATGAAAGCTGCAACGTCCGAGTTCTTGCGGTGGACCAGCGGCATGAAACCGTTCTTCGCAAGCTCCGCCTCCCGGCGGTCGCTGATTGCGATTTCGGTGGGGCATTTCATGTCTACGCCACCATCGTCGGTAGGAAAGGTGTGTGCGGGCAGATTCTCCACCGCGCCGCCGGATTCCACACCGCGGATGGATGTGCACCAGCCGTAGTACTTGAAAGAGCGGTTGATGTTCACCGCCATGGCATACGCTGAATTGGCCCAGCAGTACTTGCTGTGGTTGCCGCTTGCGGTTTCTTCTTCAAAGTCGAACTCGTCCACCGGATTCGTCTTGGCACCATAGGGAAGGCGGGCCAGGAAGCGGGGCATGGCGAGGCCGATGTATTTGGAGTCGTCGGACTCGCGCAGGCTGCGCCAAGCGGCGTATTCAGTGTTGGTGAAGATCTTGGTCAGGTCCCGAGGGTTAGCCAGTTCTTGCCAAGAATCCATTTGCATCAGCGCGGGTGATGCACCGGAGATGAAGGGGCAGTGGGCTGCCGCCGCCACCTTGGCCATTTCTCCCAGCAGTTCGACATCCGGAGGGCTGTGGTCGAAGTGGTAGTCGCCCACCAGGCACCCGAAGGGCTCTCCGCCGAACTGGCCATACTCCTCCTCGTAAACCTTTTTGAAAATGGGGCTCTGATCCCAACCAACGCCTTTGTAGCGCCGCATGTTGCGATGAAGCTCCTTCTTGGAGATGTTCATCACGCGGATCTTGAGCATCTCGTCCACCTCGGTGTTGGTCACCAGATGCTGCAGGCCGCGCCAGGCGCCTTCGAGCTTCTGGAACTCCGCATGGTGAATGACGAGATTGACTTGCTCGGACAGCTTTCGGTCAATCTCTGCAATGATGGCTTGTACGGTCTGGTAAGCATCGTTGGAGATGGTGGTTACCGATGCAAGCGCCTGCTGTGCAAGCGTCTGTACGGCAGCTTCTACTGCGTCGCGCGCCTGGTCGGTTTTAGGTTTGAATTCTTTGTTCAACAAGGCCACGAAGTCGTGGCCTTCTAGCGACTGGGCGTTGGATGATTCTGTGGCGGCTACTACTGCACTCATGGGTGATCTCCGTTGGCAGGGATGTCTCAGGCGGCGTCGTTTTGAGCTGGCGCTTCAGCGGTGTCTGCCGCGGGCTTGGCATTCGCCGCCAGCGACTTGAGCAGTGCGGGGTCCTGGAGTACCTTGCGGATCAGCTCTTCTGCTCCCTGCTTGCCGTCCATGTACGAAAGCAGGTTATGGAGTTGGGTGCGAGCCTCCAGCAGCGTATTGAGCGGGCCGATGTTGCGCGCCACCGCGGCCGGCGAGAAGTCGTCCATGCTTTCAAATGTCAGATCCACGCTCAAATAGCCTTCGCCAGTGAGTGTGTTGGGTACCAGAAAGGAAGCGCGAGGTTTGATGGATTTCATGCGGGCATCGAAGTTGTCGATGTCGATGTCCAGAAACTTGCGATCGGCAATTTCCGGCAAGTTTTCAAGCGGCTTTCCGGACAAGTCGGCCATCACGCCCATGACGAAGGGGATGTGCACCTTTTTCTCAGATCCATAAATTTCCACGTCGTACTCAATTTGCACGCGTGGCGCCCGGTTTCTTGCGATGAACTTCTGCCCGCTCTTACCCACTTTGGTGATTGACATGTTTACCTCTCTCTCAAGTTGTCTGGTTCGATCAACCTCTGGCCGAGACCTCGTGGTTGCCGGTTCAAATGCTTACAAAGTTGTGTGAATCCGCTACGGTTTGTCGTGGCTGAAACGAGTCGTTCCTGAACGGTCTTGGCGTCGAAAACAGCCCTTGGTGCAACCATGACGCACACGCTTCAAAGAATCTCCACTAGCGGGTGAGAAAGTCCACGGTTGCATGGAGCTTGGATGCGTTGAGATGGACGACTGTTTCGGTGTTTCAGTATCCGATCTACCTGAGTAGCGACTGTTACAGTTCGTAGTTCAAGAGGTCTGCTCCGGCTGCACTCCAGTGATCAACTCGATTTGCTGAAGGCTCTGCGGTGCGAGCTCGCGAAGGAGGTCGATGAAGCTCACGCCCATCAGTTTTGCGGATCGGCGAATCAGGAGCGAGGCAGGGTTGGTAGGCTCTGTGTATTCAAGGAATTCGGCGATCTTGACCAACTGTTTGATGGCATCCTCCCGGCTCCTGATCTCCAGGCCGAGGGCTGGTTCGGTGTTCGCGACTGAGTCGGGTCCGCTGTCCGGGCCTGTGGAGGCGGCAACTGCTTGTTCTGACTTGGGCAGAAGGCTATGGAGCAAGGCGACCAAAGACTGAATGTTGCCCATGTCCGGCCGCTGGTGATGGGGCAGCTTGTCATCGCACAACCGCACCAGCTGTTCGAGCGCTGCTTTCGCTTTGGGGACCGCAACAAGGATGGGATGCTCCTGTTCCATGGCGTGGGCCATGCCCAGCCGCAGTTGATCCATGGTGAGCTGGGGATTGGATTCCGCACGCTGTCCGCGCGCCATAGCCTCTGCGTCGCGTACTGTGAAGTGACCAAAATTGGAGGCGAGAAACTCTGTCTGCCTCAGCTCGCGCAGTAGGCCGGTCACGTCGTTGAGCATGGCAACAGCGTTCATGCGCATGAAATAGTCGCCGTCTTCAGGCAACGGGTGGATGTCGTCCCAGTACTTTGCCAGCAGGGCGCCTATTAACTCCAATCCACGGGCCAGACCGATGAGCCCTTCGGTGTTTGTCCAAGATCGGCACAGCAGTCCAGCGATGCGCATGTCTTTGCTCTGCACAAGCAGATGCAAGGCACTGCTTTCCACGGATCGCCAGTCGGGGTCCTCGGCCGGAATGATGGTGTCGCCGTACTGCTGTTCGGCCTTGCCGCGGGACAATTGCTCCAGCGCCAAAAAATCCGCCGCGTAGGTCATCTCGGGACCGCACGGAGGCGCAGAGGGGGCTTCGTTCAGGAGTTCTTCGAGATTTGTCATGTTGAAGGGGCCTTGAGCCAGGGAGGGCTGGTTCCGTCAATGTCTGGAGAACAACTGGGCGAAAAGCCTGCGGTCGGCCTTGCCGTGGTGCATCAGTTCCTGGTATCCCAGGCGATGGGTGGGAGAAATCCACCACAGGCTTTGCTCGCCAAAGTGCGCTGCGTGCGTTCTCCATTCGCCGGCAGGCAGCGCGATGTGTTCGGTCAAATCGCTTGCTGTGGCTTGGTGAGCTTGTGAGGCTTCGTTCAGATCCGCCAAGATGTCCTGGATGAGAGATGGCTCACGCTCACCGGGCAATGTGGTGTCGAAAGGGCTGGGCAACAGGCTGACACGCCGATCCAGCTCATCCACGGAAAGTGCGCGGCGTCGTGCATCCACTATGGCAGAGCGTGCACCCGCGAGGAATGCCTTGACCTGCAGGTCGCCTGCAAACGGGCAACCCCCATGCGGCGCCGTTGCCATCACAGTGATTGGGTAATAGCGTCCGACACGGTCCATGCTGGGCGCGAGCGCGCCGATGACAGGTGAATTTAGTGTGCTCAGGGACGTAATGAAGAACCACAACGGGGCGTTCACGAAGGTATCAGACCAACTGGTTTCGTCTGCCAGCCGCAGTTGTTCCATCCCCTCGCGCATCCAAGCATCCCACTCGGAAGCGAGCGCATGCGGCATACGCCGGCCCACGAAGTCACCCAGGCTTGGCAACTTGCCGTACCAAGCGATGGAAGCAGGCGCCAGCATGCTACGGAGATCGCTGCTCAGAGGTTGCTCGGGCATTCGAACTCTTCCATGGCCTTGAGGCGAAATGGATTGAATACGCTGCTGGTAGTGACTTCAAACCGTACCCTGCGCCCATCTACATTGAAGATTGCGGAGAACTTCTCCGGCGCATTGCCCGGAAGAAGCTGCGCGCGGTCGAATAGTCGATGCAGCGCCCAGGGACCTTCTGTGACCAATCCTGAGTTTTCACCGTTGGTGCTGGTGATCTGCAGCCTTACCTGGCCTGTACCCCGCGTGCCCGGCCAATTCATGGATTTGGGGATCTGTGGGCCGTGCTGGTAACGAAGCACGTCTCCATCCACATCCAGGACCATCTGTGAGATGGTCGCATCCATTTCGATGGGCTTGATGTCCAGGCGGATACCGGGTGTCTTGCCCCCTGCCCGAAAGTAGACATCGCGGATGGTGGCCGCTTTCTGAAACGATGCCAGCGAGGCCGATCCTCCAACAGGGGTTCCGTCCACGCCTTGCTTGAACGTCCAGGTGGACGCGGAGATGTCGACCATGGGCTGTAGCGTGCTGCGGAAGAATTCGTCCATGACGCCACCCATGGCGAACAGTTTGGCGAAATCATCGGCCGTGACGTCGCGTCCTGCACTGCGTGTAAATGGGTATCTGCCCAGTACGGCGCGGCGGCAGAAGTCACCGATGGTCGCGTTCAAATTGCCGCCAATCGTGCTGCGCACATCGCGGCCAACCATGGTGGATGTCGCCTCAGCCAGATCGGTGTACATCAGGTTGAGCGGCGGAGGCAGGCGCTTGGCTTCTGCACGCACCCTTTCAAGGGTCGATGAAAGCGTCGGCGGAATGGTGCCTCCCGATTTCACCTGCTGGCGGGCCGATGCGATCACTGCAGAGGCCTCATTGAGTACCTGCAGGCTTTGTGTCAGTGGCGAAGGGCCCGAGCCGTTGCTGGTCGCCAGTCGGCGGTATTCGCGGAATCGGAAGTCCACGATGTCGGCTTCCAGGGTTCCGCTGGGGGTGAGGCCCCCCACATTGACCTGCTTGCCGGTCAGCCTGCTGAGTTGCCGCTGTTCCTCACGAATGCGGTTCAGCTTCTCTCCCAGCCAACTGCTGGTGCTGGCTCCGCTGCTATCCGCATCTGCATCGGGGCGCCGCGCCAGCGTCGTTTCTTTGGCGACGGCGCGGATGAACTGTTCCAGGCTCGAGTTGGCGGATGAATAAAGGCGAGCCTGCTCCCCCGCCTGATCCAGTGATCCGATGCGGGTGGGGCGCACGTCAGCCAGATAGTCCTCCCATAGCTTGGCGTACTCCATCAGGTACAGGCGTTTCACCTCGTTGGCGACCTGACCGGTCAGAACCTCCTGGGCAGTGCTGCGCTTGCCATCAGCCTGTCCAAGCACCCAGCCTTCTTCCTTGGACAGCAGTGTCGTGACCTTGGGCAGTTCGTGCAGGAACACGCCGTGGTATCCGTCATAGGTGAACAGTCCGGATATTCCCTGGGTCAGTGGCCGGCCGCTGCGGCGGCTGAACACTTGCGGTGCTTCGGGGCCGCTGGCGCGCACAACACTGAAGTCTGCAGGCAGGTTATTGCCCGTGATCAACAATTGCTTCATGCGGCTGTATGCGCGCTGCGCGGGGGACATCTGTGCCAGGCGTTGACGTACCTCCCCCACCAGTACAGTGTCGACCGGTGTTGGCGAAATCACCACACGCTCGTCCATGAGTCGGTCCAGGTGGTGAGAAAGGCGATCGCCCACGCCTGCCTGCAGCAGCTGGGGCGTCAGACTGGCGTCCCATTCATGTCGGATCCAGGCCTTCACCGTTCGGGCGTCGAAGCGGTCGGCGTCATGGATCATCAGATAGGCCTTCAGCGCTTCGTAGCTGGCCTCAGGGTTGCTGGTCGATGTTTGCTGTAACGAGCGGCGCAACTGCCGCACTATGCCGGGCAGCCATGCGTCTTCCAGAAGGCGCAGGTAGGTGGTGTCGGCCGCTGTCTCCACTTTCGGGACCTGCAGCAGACCCCAACGCCAACTCAGCGGTGGCGAGCCCGTGTACCACTCGCTGACGGCGAGCGATTCTGCATGGTCCAGCATCGGCAATAGCGCCACCAGATTTTCTGGGTCGCTTGTTTTGGCCTCTTCAACCGCTTGTCGCAGGGTGCCCACACTGGTCTTCACTTCGTCCAGGTAGGCGAGGTTGTTCTGGTGACTGATGCCCCAGGCCAGCGCAGCGCCACCCAATGCCAGAGTCAGGCCGATGAGACCGCCTGCCTGAAGTAGTCGGAGCTGCCGCTCCTTCTTGGCGTTGCGGCCGGTCAACCCTGCTTCGTTGAACATCACCCCCTTGAAGAGGGTCTCGATGAAAAAGCTCTTGCCTTGTGGCCCTGCTCCAGGCTTCAGTGGGGTGGCGATAGAAAACCGCCGCTTGAGCGCTGACAGCACACGGTCAAAGGGCATGCCCTCTTGCGTACCGCTGGTGAAATACACGCCACGAAACAAGGGCTTCTCTTTGAAGCGCGAAGAGGAGAAGGCCTCCTGCAACGTTTGGTGTACCAGTTCGCGCAGGCCCACAAACTGCTGGGGTAGCCCGTAGATCAGGCCACGCCGGGCAAGGTCCGGCTCCGCCAGCAGGCGCTGGGGAAGCAGGCGATTGATTTGCGTCACCAGCGCGTCAAACTCTGTGGTGAACTGGCCCGTAGGGTCAACGCTGGACGAAGCATTCTCTCTGTATTGCTGGGTGAAGCCCCAGACCTGGGCGCGCTCATCGCGCGTCATCTGGCCGAAAAACTCATTGAAGCCCGCCAGCAGGTCGGCCTTGGTGATCAGTACGTACACGGGGAACTTGATGGCAAGTTCATCGCACAGCTCCCCGAGCCGCGCACCGATGGTCTTTGCCAGGCGCGCGCGCTCCGCTTCAGTACTGCTCAAGAGTTCTTGGACGCTGAGCGTCACGATGACGCCATTGATGGGCTGCCGTCCGCGAAAGCGCTTCAGAAGCTGTAGAAAGCCCGACCAGGCGGCCTTGTCTTGCACGGCATCGCTCTCGTGCGTGGTGTATCGGCCTGCGGTATCCAGCAGCACTGCTTGGTCTGTGAACCACCAGTCGCAGTTGCGTGTACCGCCCACGCCTCGGATCGATCCCTTCCCGAACTGTTCTGCCAGTGGGAAGTCAAGCCCCGAGTTCGCCAGTGCAGTGGTCTTGCCCGATCCTGGAGAGCCAATGATCAGGTACCAGGGCAGTTGGTACACGTAGCGTTTGGTAAAACGGCCGAACAGGCCGCTTTCTGTGGAGCCAAAGCGGGTTTTGGAAAGAATCCCTACGGCCTCTTTGAAACGCCCCTCCAGTTCAGTCACCTCTTCCTGGCCAGGTGCCAGTTCTTGGGAGGTGTCACGGCCAGCCGTCATCCGTGCAATCTGCCCCATGAGCCTGTCGTTCATGCGTTTGGCACGCCACCAGTGAAAGAGTAACTTGATCACCCAGATGGCGAATAGTGCGGCGATGAGGGCCCAGCGCAGGCTCTCGCTTTCCAGTGGCTGATACGGCTGGATGTAAACCAAAGGGCCGATGAACCAGATCACCAGGCTCAGCAAAACCAAGCCGATGAAGGCCAAGGTAGAACGATTGAACAGCAGCGCTGCCATATTTCTCAGCATGCTCATTTCTTGACGCTTTCAGTCCGCGGGGCATTGCCGTTGAGCTGCAGCTCTTTGTCACGTACCTGGGGTGCTACCAGCAGAACGATTTCCACGCGTCGGTTCCTTGCCTTGCCTTCGCTTGTGGTGTTGGGTGCCACAGGGTCCGCTTCTCCACGGCCTTCAGCGTGCACGCGCTGGCTGTCTTGGACGGTGCTCAGCAGCATGTCTGAGACGGACCGAGCCCGATCTTGGGAGAGGTGCCAGTTGGATGGGTACCTTGCCGTGCGAATGGGCGAGTTGTCGGTGTAGCCATTCACGATCACTTTGCCGGGTACTTCGTTCAAGGCGGTGGCAATGCGCTGGATCACCTGCACATAGCGAGGTTTGACCACGTTGGAGCCCAGGTCGAACAAGCCGTCGCCGCGCAGGATGATCGTGCTGCGATCCGCCTGGTCAATGACCTCGACCAGACCTTCGCGGATTTCAGGTTCGAGGAATTGGCGCAGCCGGGGTTTGTCCATGCTCGCTACGGCCGCGATGGCCTTTGGGAACCGAATGCCGTTGATGGAGGCGAACAGTGCGTCCGACTGCGCTGCGAGCCGATAGCTGAACCAGAGGAAGAGTGCGAATGCGAGCAACAGCGCGAGTGCTGTAGCCACCCACAGCGGCACCATGGTCCACGGGGGCGCCGCCTTGCGTTCCTCGCCTTTCCAGCGAAGCGATAGTGCGCCGCTGCGATCGCCGCGTGTGCTTTCGATCAAGGCCAACAGACGGGCCTTGAGTGTTTCCAGCTGGCTTCGCCCGTTCTCGATCACGCGGTAGCGGCCCTCAAAACCGAGCATGAGGCAGAAGTACATCAGCTCGATCAGGTCGATGTGCTGGTGCGGCGTCTGAACCAGCTTGGCCAGCAGCTGGAAAAATTTTTCGCCCCCCCAGGTTTCGTTGTGCAAGGCAACGAGTAGGCTGAACTTGGGCCAAACACCAGAGCCGCCCCAGGGCGTTTGTGCCGCAGCCTCATCTACCACGGTACACAGGCAGTACCTTGCCCCGATCACAGTCTCGATCGGAACGCCTGCAACACCCGCACTGCGTTCGAATTCGCGGAGGTTTGCAAGTAGCAGGCGCTGGAAGCCCTCGGGGTCCGCGTTCGAGGCCATCGCGCGGATCTGAGGCACGAGATTGAGCAGTACGTTCGCGGATGCCACCAGTGGATTGCCCCCGCTGACCACATCGGGCAGGCTCGTGAGCGGCATATTCTGGGGGCCTGCTCCAGACATGGGTATGTCAGGCGTGCCGAATGCGCCATGCTCGGTATGGTCACTGGCGCTGAAAGCAAAAACGTTGTCCGTGATTGAGATCGACATGGGTTGTTCTTATCTGCGGATCGCCCAGAATTCCAGCTGCAGTTCCGGGAACTCGCCCGAGACGTGCATCGCCAGGCCTCCTGAGCTGTTGAGCTGGCGCCACAGGTCGTGTGTGGTGTCCACCTCAAAATAGCAGTACCCCGCGTGGTAGGGGATTTCGCGTGGAGCCACGGACAGCGATCGTAGGATGACGCCCGGCAGGTGGAGGTTGACGAGATCCCGGATCTTCTCGACGGGCCCCAGCTTCGTCTGGGTGGGAAAGTGGGTGCGCAAGAATTCCACCGTGGTCTGGGCGTGTACTGCCAGAACGAAATCGCAGGTGGTCAGCAACTCTGTGGATGGGATGAGGGCCACACGAACGCCATATTGCCGCTCCTGCAGTTCGATCTGGATGGCGTTTTGTTCAAGCACCGACGAAAGGCCGCGGCGCAGTTCCAGCATCAGGGGAGGAAAGCAGCTGCGCAGGTCGTCGTGGTCGTAAGCCGGCAGTGGCGCGGGGCGTCGTTGCTCGCGGGTGAAGGTGGAAAGCTCGCCTGCCATTTTCAGCAGGTCATCGAAAAGGCGCTCGGGATGAATGCTGCGGACCCTGACCCAATGTTCCACCGCAGGCTCCCATCGGTTGATGAATTGCAGCATCAGGAAGTCGCCTACCTCGCCGACGCCACCGCGTCCTGGCTGGATCAGCCGCTCCTCCAGCGCAGCGCCCCGCTGGCGCAACAGGCCATGGAGCTCGCGGCAAAACGCGAACAGTGCGGAGGTCTCTGAGTTGTTGACGACGGTCGGGATGAAGGTTTTGTCCAGCAAGGCCGCTCCATCTGCCTTGCGTTCCACCACGTGGGCCACGGGCAGAGATGCCCAACCATCGGACAGGTCATGCGAAGTGCGCAGGCTGAACCGGGCGATACCCAGCTGAACCTCCGCCGGCTGCGCACCCACATCATTGATGTCGGCCACTTCCAGCACCCGTGCCTGGTAGCGTGTCATACCTGCATCGCAGTCGGCCAGGGTGACCTCTGCGCCGCTACGCCGTCGCAGAGGGAGTGACAGATGAACCAGCGTGTCCTTGGTGTTTTTCCCCACATCAAACGGAGGGGGGACCTCGTCCACCTCCGGGATCCGGAAGGGCGTGCCGTCGGGCAACACACCTTGTGCAGAGATCAGTGCAACCTTGCCGAGCGCCAGCATTTGGGTGTCTAGCGTCAGCTCCGAAAAGCCCCAGTAAAAAGGCTGGGCCGAAAGACTGCGCCCCTGGATCAGAAACTCCAGGTGTCGCTCTTGTTGTTGAAAGTGCTGTGGGCGCAGGAACATCCCCTCCGCCCATACCACCTTGCGTTGCCAAACCATGCTGCTACCTTGAAGTGATTTGATGTTGAACCCGGACGGCATCGCGCGAGACTGTGACCAGGTAGTGAACGGGTTTGAGCCGCTGTGTTTCTCCAAGACCCCACCAGCGGCGGCGCATTTCCACCGAATTCGGGGCATCGACATGTGCGCGCCAAGTGCTGCGTTCGAGATCGCGATAGCTGGCGAAGAAACCGAAAGCACGGACGTCTGGGTTGCCTTTGCGTTCGATGACGCGGCGCTCACCTGGTGCAATCAGGATCTCTTCTCGCCGCACGAAGTCGCCGCCGAGCTGGCTTTCGTCCTTGTCCAACAGGTCGAAGAAGCTGGAGCGTTCGAAGGTGACGGGGGTGCGCAACTCGTAGATGCGCAGCAGTACCGGCTTGGGCATGCCGTCCACGTCAGGGTTCAGGCTTCGTTCGGCGATGATCTCGATGACGGCTGGCGGTACCCCAGTGGGTGCTTCGCTGGGGCGATTGAGTGTGTTCACCACGCCGCATCCGGACAGAGGCAGCGCTGCCAATGACAGCCAGGGGGCAGTCTTCAGGATCGTTCGCCTTGATACGGCTTTCTTGGTCATCTGCATGGCGGCATCCTCCCGTTCGGTGAGCAGTTCGATTCAGTTCAGTTGACGGTCTGGTTTGTGGATACCCACACGGCCAGTGCGCTGAGGTTGTCCTGGTGGGGGCGCCCTTTGGAACGGACGGCTTCCGCCATGTCCTGCAGCCAGACGTCGGGCCGCTCTGCGGCCTGCAGCGCTTGTTCCATCGCGGACTCGTGGAGGTTTTCCCAAAGTCCGTCGGAGCACAGCAGAAAGGCGTCACCCCCCGTCAGCTCCATGGATTCATGCAGCACGGTGGGCGGCACCTGCGACTCGGCACCTACTGCACCGGCCAGGACGCTGCGATTGGGCAGCGACCTGGGATCGCCGTTGGCATACAAGCCCGCGTGTAAAAGCTGTTGCACAACGCTGTGGTCTTCGGTCATGCGGTGAACCTGGCCCTCCCGGAACCAGTACAGCCGCGAATCGCCCCAGTGGGCCCAGAGCGCGCGGCCGGTAACTGGATCTATGCACAGCAGGACCACGGTGGCGCTCATGTGCATCCGCGATATGGAGGTGGGCTGTTCCCCGGACACTGTGTGCTCGGCTCGAAAGATGAGCGATGCCAAGCTGGCTGGCGCAAACATGGGGTTCTCGCGGTAGCCTCCCAGCACGGCGTCCACCGTCAGGCGTGCGGCCAGCGCACCGTTGCCATGGCCTCCCGCTCCATCCGCCAGGGTGCAGCAAAATCCCCTCGACCCGAGATCGATCATGCCCAGGTAGTCTTCGTTGGATGCCCGGCCGCCTTTGTCCGTGATGGCCGACACCGATAGTTGAAAGCGGTGCGACTCGCCCGCGATATGTGCGATCACAGATGCCCCTCGGCGGACTGTGCAGCGGCTTCGTAAGCATTTACGAAGGTTTTCCCTGAGAACGCCATAAGGTCGTCTTCTGCGTGGCGACGCACGGAGTCGTATCGCTGCTGGAAGTCGTCCCACAGCGCGGCTTTACGGTGAACGCTGGATATTTTGGTCAGCAGGCTGGATGCAACCGCCGCGTTCTTCTCTAGCTCTGCAGGGCTAAGGCTTGCCACCGCCTCTGCGTAGGCGGCGCGTATGCCGGCCATCAGCGCGATCTGGTGCACCGCCAAGTCTTTGTACGCTTCCTTCATTGCGGGTACCGGCTTCATGAATCCCGGAAACGTTTGCCCAATGAGCTGCAGCATGACGCCCTCTGCCGTCGGCAGGAACTTGAGAGGGTTGTTGGCTCCTGAGGCAATGATGGTGACGTCCGCTCGGAATTCACGTTTGATTTCCGAGCGCGCGGAAAGGAGGTCGATGGATCCTTGTACTGCTACCCGCAGGGCTTCGCCGAAAGCGTGCATGAAATCCGGCGTGATGGTGACATGTGCTTTGCCGGGCTCTATCCCTGCCCCTTGGAGAAAAGCAGCGGCAAGTGCCTCCGATGAAGCTATCGTTGTCTGCACTAGCGCATGTGCGCCAGCGGCGGTCAATGTCGACGCGGAGGGTGATGCGAGCTGCGTGGCGTGTGTGGGCGTTGAGTTCGACCGCAGGTGCGGCGGCTGGATGCCGGTGACCTTCAGCAAGTCCTCCTCAGCCAGTACCTGCGCGGCGTCACCGCCGTCGAACAGCGCCAAGTCCAACCCTCGCATTGCTTGAAGACCTGCCTGCGCAACAGGTTCAATGGGTGGCGCAGGAACTGGAGTTGCCGCGACGTCGAGACGGTTGGGCGTGTGCGGCTCATGAGGAGCCGTATCTGGCAGCGCCGTCGCATGGTGCCTTCTGGCATCGCGGGGCATGTTGAACATCTGGGCCAAATCCGAGCCGCGGGACATGCCATGGTCTTCCGGCTCCGCATACATCGACTCACCGGGTTCACGAAAGAGCTTCAGCGGATTCAGTTCGATGGCTGGGTCCAGCTGTTTGGGCAGACCAGTATGTGCGGCATTGTCCATGTCACCTGCGAACTGCCCCGTTCTGGGCAGGGCCTGGAGCAACTCGTCGTTCTTGAGTTGGGCCACTTCGGCCAAGCTCTTGGCAGCAAGATCCCCGCTCCAGGGGTCACGCTGGAGGGCTTGTTCCTTCGGGTCCGCCGCGAACGGGTTGAAGTCGTCGGGAATGACCATCGCTCGATGCGCGGTCGGCGGTACCTGAGCGGGCCCATCTGTAGCGGTAGAAATATCGAACGGGTGAGGTATGACGTTTTTTTTCGGAATCCCTGCATGCGGTTTGTCCGCAACTGACGGGGAAGAGGCCGAGTGCGTCACTGTCATTGCGGATATGGGCCCTCGCTCGCTAGGGGACTTTTCAGGGACAAGCGTCGCCGCAGAGCTGGCTTCCACCCGTCCGAGCATTGCAAAGGGGTTGTCCTCCGCAGCGCCAGAATCCGCCACGTGCTGCGATGGCGCTTTGGGCAAGGACGAGAGCAAGAGGCCCGACAGGTGCGGATCTTCGCCCTCGATGACTGGTATGTCTGCCCAGGGGTTGGGCAGGGAGGCGAGATCAATTGCCGAGGCGGAGGCATGGGCGCCCGGTATGGAGGTCACCGGCTGCGCGCTGGTACTAACTGCCGATGCAGACTCTGAGATGCCTTCTGTGCGAGTGCAGGAAACCTTCGCCGGTGTAGCCTGCAAATTGGAGTGTTGCCCTGGAATGACTGCGCGCAATTGATAAGGACCAATGCCTACGCTTGTTCCGGGCACCAGTGGTACCTCCTGCCCGGACAGCACCTCTCGCCCGTTCACGTGTACTGAGCGGCGTTCGCACAGATTGGCGATGTAGGCTTGGTCGGAGTCCAAGCGGACCATCGCATGCACGCGCGCAACCATCGCATCGTCATCGGGCAATACCAGTTTGTTTTGCCCTGCGCGACCCACGGTCCCGCCAGCCATCCCAAAAATGGCGGACCAATAGCGGCCCACCGGGCCACCCGCGTCGTGCGTGACCACCAGTTCTATCTTGTCCATTGCGTATTTGCGCTTGTGTTGTCTGGCAGGGCGTCAAGACGTCTTGCGGTTGTTGCGCTTGGATCGCGCAGCATTGCGGGCATTGATGAATTCACGGCCCCAGACGGGGTGGCCCTTTTCTGCCTCGGTGAGCTGGAACGTGGGGTCTTGCTCCAGGGCGAGCTCGAACTGCTGCCGGCAGGGGCGCGGCCGTCCTGCGGCGCAGTGGCTGAAGGCCATGAACTTACGGGCCTTGATCTGCAATGTCAGCGGTAGCTCGGTGGCATCGGCAAGAGGTGTGAGCTTGGCGATGGCTTCATCGAACTGCCCTTCTGCGTAGACGTTCAAGGCTTCGGTCAGTTGTGCTTCCTTCTCCGCGCGCGGATCCACGGGTGCGACGGGCTCGGGAGCTGGGGGCGGTGGCGGCGGTGCTTCCACCTGGGGCTCGGGGGGCTTTGGTGCCGTTTCGCAAGCGGTCAGGAAAAAGCTGGCGCAGGCAACGATCAAGGCGCTCCAGTAGCGGTTTCGCATGGATTTATCTCGCATCAAAGTCATGGGTGATGGTGATCGGTTGATCTGGCTTGACCTTGAGCGTCTTGCGCACGGTATCGAAGCCGGGGTTACTCAACTCAATGTTGTGTGAGCCTGGGGGAAGCTTGAGTTCTGTGAGCGGTGGCGTCACACCAACTCGCTTTCCATTGAGAGTCACATGCGCCCACGGTGAAACGCGCAGCAGAATGTTGTTCTCGGAGCGCATGGGCCTTCGCACACCCAGTGCCATTGGGGACGTCGGGTCGAGCGATGGTGTGGGATAGCCTGCAACGGCCAGCAGCGGCGTTATTGCTGTGATCACAGTGCTGTTGAGCGAAAAGGTGAGAGCGTTGCTATTGCCCGGGGAAGATCCTTGACTGTTGCTGAAACTTGCCAAGGACCGGCCGCACTTTGCACCGCGCTGGCTGTAGGCCTTCGCATAGGCATCACGCCATGGCGTGTTCTGCAGCTCGTACGCTTCGAGCGTGAACGAAGGGCGCGCGTCGAAAGCTGCGTTGAATGCGGTGTCGCACCGGGTCCATTCCCGATTGGTGCAATAAATGAAAGCAAGGTATTTGTGGGCGGTAGATCGCTCGCGCCCATCTGTCAGACCTGCAAACAGTGAAGCCTGCAGGGCTTTTTCTGCCAGCTCCAGCTTTCGCGTCTCGTAGAGCGAGATGCCCTGTCCTAAGTATTGACGTCCAGCCGAAGAATCCGAGTTCCTCGCTTCAGGTGTGCTTGGTTCGTTGCAATCCACCGAGGCGATTGCAGTGCCGAGACCCAGGCATAGGCTCAGGCAACAAGCTCCCCATCGCAGTAAAGCGTTCATTGGCATATCGACAGCAGCCGCTTGTGGACGTGAATTATTCGAACTGGTGACTGATCACCACCGGCTCGCCTTTTTTGACCTGAACAGTCCTGGAGACTGGTGCTGCGGCTGGGTTGCTCACGTCGATGCGGTGTAAGCCTTCAGGAAGCTCAATGGACGTCAGTGGTGGGGTGGTTCCCAAAGAGTTGCCATTCACCGAGATCCGGCCCCAGGGGCTTACGCGAAGCACAACACGCCCTACCTCTGCCCCTGTCTTTGGCGAAGACTTGGCGGCTACTCCTGAATCAGCAAGGGCAGGGTCAGCTTTGGGCGCAAGTGTTGGCGTCGCCGCCGCTACAGGCTTTGGGGTCGTCGTTGCAGGCGGCGCTGACGCTGCGGGCACAGCGGGGGCGGCAACGACAGCCTGTGTGGGCACGGAGGCTGCGGTCGCAGGCGGCGGGCTGACAACGGGCTCTTGAACCTCCAAGCGACTGATGAGTGCCATGGCTTCGCTGCGATGTTTGCCCTTCGGATAAGCGCTCAGGTACGAGTCCAGCATGGCGACAGAGCCCGCAGCTTGTGCTTCTTTCCAATGTTGATCTTCAAGATTCAGTGCGATATCTTCTTCGGACTGGCGTGCGTCCCCGTCGTGTTTGATCAGCCAAAACGCCAACGCGGTAGCTACGAAAAGCGCGAGCGCCGCGGTCGCCCATCGCAGCGTCAAAGTACGCTTGCGCGTTTGCCGCAGATTGCTGATCTCTACATCTTGTCGTTTCTGCGCGCCAGGCTCTTCGGTCGTTTGGGGTGCTGCCGCGGAGGTGCGTGTTGATGGGCCAGACGAGGTCTGGGCGCCAAGCTGCGGAATATGGCTGTTGTCGCTGGCGACCGTTGCTTGCGGTGGTGTTGGATGCGCGAGAGAGGACATCGCAGCAATCGGCCCGGGCTGTGCGCTTTCCACCGGATTGTTGAACGGCAACGATGCGTTGGCCTCGGTAGCAGCTCCGGTGGTTTTCAACGACTCACGCAGTCCCGCGGTGTCAGAGGCTGGCAGCGCCGGATGCGAGAGCGAAGAGGTAACCGCCTGCACACCTGGTACGGCATCGTGCCAGGGCGCATGCATGGGCATGGTGAACGTTGTGATGCCAAGCAGCTCCTTGAGTGCAGCGATCGTCTGTGGCCGATCCTGAGGCTTCACCGCCAGTGCTTGCCCCACTCCACGCAGAAACTGGGATGAGTATCCCGGGTAGTCATTAGGCGACAGAGCGACCACCGGGTCGTTGATCATTCTGGCTACCGAGGTCGCCGGAGGCTTGCCCGTGATCGCCAGGTAGAGCATTGCGCCAATTTGGTAGATGTCTGTCCAGGCTCCCTGCGGCATGGCGCCGTCGTCTACGTACTGCTCAATGGGAGCGAAGCCTGGCTTCAAAACCATCGTCAGGGCCTGCGTCATGTCGCCGATGATTCGTCGTGCAGCCCCAAAATCGAGCAGCACCGGCATGCCCGAGTTTTGAAGGAATACGTTGTCGGGAGCGATATCGCGGTGATAGCAGTCGGCCGCATGCAGCATTTCGACGACATCGAGGATGGGGCCTACTATCGCGCCCAACATGCGTTGGTTCATGCGTTCTTGTTGAGCGTTCAAAAACGTTCTGAACGTCTGCCCTTCGTAATGACGCATGACCATGTAGGCTGTGCCATTCATTTCGAAGAATCGGTACACGTGTACCAGGGCTGGATGTGAAAACTTGGCCAGCAGTCGGGCTTCGTTGATGAAGCTTCGCAGCCCTGCGTCGAATGCCCCACGATGCTGCGAACGGACGTGGATTTCGTTGGATGACTTGCGCCCCGCCAAGGTCGCGGGCATGTATTCCTTGATGGCAACAATCCTGTCAAGACTCACATCACGGGCGCGATACACAATGCCAAAGCCACCTTCTCCAACAACGTCCAGCAGCCGGTATTCACCGATGTGGACGCCCGGCGCGAGGCAATTTGCCGAACCTCCTGCGGTCTCAATCATCACGTGGCTCCCTGTGTATTCATTGCCTCATCAGCTTTTTTTAAGCGGTCCGCAGGTCTTCAGTGCCATTGCAATCGGAGCTGCTGCGCTCGGCAGCTGCAATGCGCTCTTTCACCTCGCAGCGCACCCCATTGCGCCATCGATCGTGACCGCGGCAATTCGTCAGCCTGCTGCGCCTTGGAGATCTGGACCGCGCTTTCAACGCTTTGCATCGTTATCGAAATAGGGCGCAGATACCGGCATGTTTGTGAGCCTGACTTCTCGCGTCCAGCATTCACAAAGCTCTGCGCAGTCACCCTCATCTTGGTGACGAGGGTTCATCAGCAAGCTGCTTGCAGTGCGTTTGTGGCGGGCGAGTCTAACGTGGACAAATTGCAAAAAACGTCACAAAACCACTAGTTCAGAGGCGCCGAAACACACTGTTTCCAATGTTGCGGAGAGCCGCTGAATTGCTGTGACTTGATACCCCTTTGGCTGTTGGGCGTCCGTATCATCCCCCCGCCAATGAGCTTGCGAGGGAGGGGAAATCAAGCAAGCGAAGCGCCCTATGCAAAAACAAACACACGTTCACAAGATGAGCGTAGTGGCAATGCATGCGCAGTGTTTCCGCATGTTTCGCATGCGGGCTGTGAGGCTTCGCACCTCTCCTTCCGTCATGAATTCTGTGGGGGCGCAAGAGTGCCTTTGCGGAAATTGAGAGCGCGCGGGTGCTGTTGATGATGATGTTGATGCAACAGCCCTGCGACGCATTTTTGAACCAAGGAGAGGTACCCGAATGACAGTTGCGATTTTTATGAAGGTGGAAGGTGCGAGCGGTGAATCGAAAGACGCCGCGCACAAGGATTGGACGGACGTGGAGTCGTTTACTTGGGGTGTGACACAGCCGCACTCGATGGCCTCTGGCGGTGGTGCCGGTGCCGGTAAGGCTGACTTTCAGAACCTGAATGTCGTTGCCAACATCGACAAGTGCTACCCCGCTGTGCTCAAGCATTGCGCCACGGGTAAACACTTGGGACAGGTGGAAATCTCGATGTGCAAGGCGGGTGGCACGCAGATTGAATTCGGCAAGATCACCCTGACGGATGTGATGGTGACCAACGTGACCGTGAGCGGCACCAGTTCTGGCGACACCGTGGTTGTGAACTACGCGTTCCAGGCTGCCAAGATCAAGACGGAGTACTCCGAACAGACCAACCAAGGCGGCAAGGGCGCTACCAGCCAGATGGGCTTCAGCATCAAGGAAAACAAGGAGGCCTGATTGGCTGGCCTTCGGTTGCGCTCACCCTGCGCGCGCAACCAGGAGCCGCGTCCGTGGGCGCGGCTCCTTTTTGTGCCCACCCTTTGTCGTTGACCGGCGACATTGCCTGGGCGGATTGCAGTCACTCAGACGTTCGTTCCATCTTCTCTCATGACCCGTCGCGTCACTATCCACACTCCTCTGGGCGAGCAACTGCAATTTCGCAAGCTGGAAGGGACTGAAGCGCTGAGCGATTTGTTTTCGCTAGAAGTCGATCTGGTCAGTCCAAGCAAAAACATTGACCCAAAGGCGCTGCTAGGAAAGGCTGCGTCGGTGGTGGTGGAGACGGAGGGGTTAGGCAAGCGATATCTCAGCGGACTCGTCACGCACTTCGGTATGCGGGGGGCAGGATCATCGCTGGGCTTCCTACCGCATGCGTCTGCGGCCCTGGCTTTGGGTCGCCACGCGCAAAACCGATTTCAAGATTTTCCAGCACATGACCGTGCCGGACATCATCATGGAAGTGCTCGGGAAGTACGGCTTCCCCATTGAAAAAAAGCTCACTCGCTCGTACCGAACCTGGGAGTACTGCACTCAATACGGTGAGAGCGACTACAACTTCGTGGCGCGCTTGTTGGAGCACGAAGGCGCCTACTTTTACTTCACCCACAGTTCCGGGAGTCACACGCTGGTGCTGGCTGACGACATCACAGGCTCGCACAGTCCGTTGCCTGGTGGCCATGTCGTGCCTTTTCATCCGCCTGGCAAGGCCGCCATCGCGGACAAGGAACATTTTTACGCCTGGGAGCTTGTCCAGGAGGTGCAGCCGGGACGGCACTACAACGATGATTACGATTTCAAAAAGCCGCGTGCCGACCTCTCAAACATGCGTCAGAACCCACCGGGGCATGAGCATGACAAGTACGAAATTTATGAGTGGCCGGGCGGCTATACCGAGTTCCCGGATGGCGAAACTTACGCCAAGATTCGTCTGCAGGAGCACCTGGCAAAGCACAGCCGGGTGCTAGGCCGTGGCAACAAACGCAACCTTGCCACGGGTTACACCATCAACCTGGAAAATTATCCGCGCGAAGACCAGAACCGCCAATACCTGATCGTTAGCACGCACTACCACTTTGAAGAGAATCCCGAGGTCAGCAGCAGCCGGGTGGGTGGAGCGACTGCAACCAAGAATCCGCACGAGGCGGGCTCCATTCAGCAGTTTGAAATTCAGGCGCAGCCCACCAGCATTGAGTTTCGTCCCAAACGTGACACACCCAAGCCGCGGGCGCTCGGCCCGCAAACGGCGGTAGTCGTCGGACCGCCTGGCGAGGAGATCTGGACCGACAAGTTTGGGCGTGTGAAGGTTCAATTCCACTGGGATCGCATCGGCGCGATGGACGAAAAATCCAGCTGCTGGGTACGTGTTTCGACCAGTTGGGCAGGACCGCAGTTTGGCGCGGTTTTCATTCCCCGGGTCGGTATGGAAGTCATCATTGATCACCTCAACGGCGACCCTGACTACCCCATCCTCACGGGTTGCGTCTACAACGCGCTCAACATGCCGCCCTGGGTGCTCCCTGCCAACGCTACGCAGAGCGGCATCCTCACCAGGTCCAGCAAAGGTGGAGCCGCGGGGGGTGGTATGAAGAATGGCCCCGGCGACGCCAATGCCCTCCGGTTTGAGGACAAGGCGGGCGAAGAGCAGCTGTGGATACACGCTCAGAAGGACCAGCTGACCGAGGTTGAAAACGACGAAACAAAGTGGGTGGGGAGAGACCGAGAGAAGACCATTGACCGGGACGAGACCAACACCATTCACCGCGATCGCACCGAGACGGTGGACCGCAACGAAAAGATCACCATCCACGGCTGGCGCACGGAAGAAGTGGATGGAGACGAAACCATCACGATCCACAGCAACCGATCGGAGCGGGTGGATCATGACGAAAAAATCAGCATCGGTGACAACCGTAAAGAAACGGTGGGCAAAAACGAGACCGTCAAGATCGGCCTCACCAGACAACACACCATTGGCATCATGTCCATGCTCAATGTCGGGCTGGTCCGCATCATGAATGTCGGTGTTGCCTACAGCCAGAACATCGGGATGATGATGTCCACCATCGTGGGCATGACCCAGACTACCAAGGTCGGCCAAAGCCAGAAGACTACGGTGGGCAAGGACTATGTGCCGGAGGTAGGGGGGGCGGCGGAGGGGGTGGTGGCTCTGCAGCTGCAGGTGCTGGGGTGGATCACATCGTGGCGCCTTCAGGCGGCGGCTCCGGTGATGGTGGTGGCGGTGATGCTCCCAGCTGCATCAAGATCGACGCCAGCCAAATCTTCATGGAATCCAAGAAGATTCATCTCAACGCCAAGGACGAGATCCTGCTCACTGTCGGCAGCAGCACCATCAAGCTCACCCCCAGCCAGATCGAAGTGCTTTCTCCGCTCGACAAGCTGAACTGCTAGGTGGGAACTTTGGGGGGAGTTTGGCGGCGCAGGCGCTGCCAGCCTTGCGGCGCTTCAGGCGACGCGCGCATCTGAACAACAACATATTCAATCGAGGGAAACATCATGGGCAAGAACGCTGCCAGGCGAGGAGACCTGACGGAATCTGGAGGCCCTATCATCCAGGGCTCCAACACGGTCCTGATTGGCTCCCAAGGCGGCATAGCGTGCTCCACCTGCCCCGGTGGCAAAACCATTGGCAGCCCCGTCAACCCCACCCTGGGCGCCAAGGTCTTGCTCGGCTCCGAAGACCTGGACTTTGCACTGCCCGGCCCCATGCCCCTGGTCTGGCAACGCCAGTACAGCAGCTACGTCAATTCCGAACAGGGCCCACAGTGCGGTTTTCTGGGATGGGGTTGGCACCTGCCACACGAACTGCGCCTTCAGCTCCAACCCACCCAAACCCTTCTGCACGAGGCCGGTGGCCGCGTCATCACCTTTGACGAAGCCCTGCGCGCAGGCCAGACCCTGCAAAGCGACAGCGAAGCCCTCCTGCTGCTGCGCGGCGGTGACACTGAGGCTTACAACGGCGCGACCTCTGCCAGCCTAGCCCAGGAACTCCTGCCCTGGATGCACCAGCAGCGCTGGGCCTACATCCCCGCCCTCGCCCGATTGGATGCCGGCTACGTCCTGGTCGCCACGCAGACGGGTAGCACAGCCTGGCTCTTCAAGGCCCAGACCAACGGAGACTGCCACCTCGTTGGCCTGATGGATGCCTTCGGCCGCACCCAGCAATACCACCGTGATGAACACGGGCGGCTGGCTGCCATCACCGACGGCGCAGGCCGCCGCTACGCCCTGCTGTACAACCGCGAGAGCGGGCCAGCGGAGCACACGAGCAACCTTCAACCCACCGGTGCTGGCCCCATCGATACCGGGCTGCGCTTGATGGGCGTGGACTGCGTTCACAACCCTCACGACAGCAGCCCCGCCCACCCCGTGCCCCTGGTGCGCTACCACTACAGCCCCCAAGGCGACCTCATTGCCGTGCATGCCCGCGACGGCCAACGCACGCGCCAGTTCCGCTACGACAGCCAGCACCGCATGCTTGCCCACCGCGTACGCAGCGGCCCGGAACACAGCTATGTCTATGAAGGCGACCACCCCGGCGCCCGCGTCATCGAACACCACAACGAAGAGGGGCTGAGCTACCACTTCAGCTACCAGGACGCGGCGCCCCAAGACCCCAAGGCCGCCAGCTGCACAACCGTGCGCGACAGCCTGGGGCGCACCACTGCGTACCACCACGAAGGCCGCGGCGGGCTCAAGCGCATCACACGCCAGATCAACCCCGACGGCTGCGAAGAGCACTTCCAGTACGACGGCGCAGGCCGGCGTATCGCCGCCACCGACCCGCTGGGCCGCACCATCCACTGGCGGTACGACGGCCAAGGTAACCTGCTGGGCGTGCAAGGCCCCGACGGCCGCAGCAGCCAGCAACGCTGGGGTTTGCCGGGTACAGCGCAAGACGGTCTGCTGCTGCAAAGCGCCAGTGCCAGCGGCATCCACACCCACTACGCCTATGACGAATGGGGCGGCCTGACCGAGGTCACCGTCCTCGCAGGCGAACTGGCCAGCACCACACGGCTGCAATACCAGGAAGGCGCCCCACACACACTGCCCCCGGCCAACCGCGCTTGGGTCGACCAACCACAGGCCGTCATCGATCCCCGAGGGGGACGCAAGACCCTGGGCTACAACGCCTGCGGCCAGCCCACCCGCTACACCGACTGCAGCGGCCACACCACCCGCTGGCAGTACGACGCCTGGGGTGAACTCATCGAAGAAACCGATGCTCTGGGCCATCACACCCGCCACCAGCGCGGCACCGTGGGACGGCTGCTGCAAACCCAGAAGGCCGACGGTAGCTTGGTGCAATACCGCTGGGGCGACAACGGCCAGGTCCAAGCCATCACCCTGGGCGCCGTAGCCCACCGAACCAGCGACACCGGCTTGGCACCGGTCACCACCACCGTGACCTACGAGTACGACCTCTGGGGCCGCATCATCGCCCAGACCCAGGCTGGCGCCAGCCTGCAACTGCGCTACGACAGCGCAGGCCGCGTCACGGAACTCCTCAACGAGAACCACGCCACTACCCGCTTCACCTACGACAGCCAGGACCGCCTGATCCAGGAAGTGGGCTTCGATGGCCGTAGCCAGGCCTACCGCTACGACGCTGCAGGCCAACTGATCGAAAAGACCGACAGCCAAGACAGCAGCTTGGCCGCTGCGACCGAAGGCATGGGTACCGTGCGCAGCCGCTTCCACTACGACAACGCCGGGCGGCTGACCTACCGCATCACCGCCAAAGCAGGTGCGGCCTGCGAGGTGGACATCTCCCCTGTCAAAGCCGAGGCCCCAGACAACGACCTTCAAATCCACCAGTTCAGCTACAGCGACAGTGGCGAACTCCTGAGCACCGAGGGCCGGAAACTGGGCACAGAGGCGACCACCGCGCTGGTCAACGACTGGTTGCAACTGAGTACTGAACAACTGCGTACCGTGCTCAACCAGCAGCACGACACGCAAGCCCTTGCCAATAGCCCCTGGCTGCAAAGCCTGCAAGTCCGATACCTGCAGCCCAGAACCCGCGTAGATCTGCAACGTGACGCTCTGGGCCGCACCACCGGCGAAGTGCAAACGCTCTACTGCGTACCCGAGGCGGACACCAACCGCACGCAGGCCCTGCACATCGACGGCAGCATTACCCACCTGCATTACGACAGCCTGCACCAGTTGCGGCAAGCCGTGCAACGCAACCCCCAAGGGCAAGAACTAAGCCGCACCACTTACCGCTACGACGCATTCGGGCGGCGGGTGAGCAAGACACACCGAAAAACACGCGAGCAAGGCCAGATCACCCACTTCGGCTGGGACGGGGACCGGCTCGTTCATACGGAGACCGCATATCAGATTCATCACACGGTGTACGAGCCTGGCAGCTTTGTGCCGCTGCTGCAGGTGCAGAGAAGCAAAGAGAACGCGGGGCAGACCGACCCCGTCAAGACATTGCTGGGGCTGGGAAGTAATGACGCCAGCAACGCCCTGGAGCGAGAACTCCCCCGCGAGGAACGAGAACTCCTTCACCAGGCCTTGAAGGAGGCCCTGCAGCCTGGCTACCAACTCTCAGGGCTATTGCCGCAGGAATTGCAGGCGTAGGTGCGGGAATCGATCCAGGCGCTCAAGGATGCACAAGCGCAGACGCAAGAAGAACACCCGCTGACGATCCGGCATGTGCTCACGGATCACCTGGGTACACCTATTGCGTTAGTCAATGCGAACGGAGAACAACTAGGCCAAGTGGCCTGGGTGGCTAGGTACACAGCTTGGGGCGAAATTGCGGACGAATACAACCCCGATCAAATCCACCAACCGATTCGCTTCCAGGGACAGCAGTTCGATGAGGAAACGAACCTTCACTACAACCGGTTCAGGTATTACGACCCGAGGGTGGGGCAGTATGTAACGCAGGACCCAATCGGACTAGGTGGCGGGATAAATAATCTGAAATTCCCAAATAATCCTCTGACTGTTTCGGACCCTTTGGGGTTGAATCCGATTTCGGGGCCAAACCCGCCGATGGATGTCGGAAAGGCGGAGGGTTTGTGGGACAAGATTACGGGTGTTTTTAACTGGAAAGAGAATGTAGAAGAGGGGAGAAAAGTAAAAATGGAAGGTGAAATACTATCGTGCAAAAGAGCTGCCGAAAGAGAAAAAGGTATGAAGAGGAGCGTCAAAACAAATTGGAAGATGCGGCAGCGATTGTTCGTGACGGTATGGCTAATGAAGTCAGTGAGTTGGTTCAATTGAGTAAAGATTTAAATTCTTTAGGCAAAGTGTATGGATATATGACGTCAAAGGTCCCTGATTGCGGTACCCTGTTGGGGCCTAAAGAGACTACGTCTGCAATAGATTTTTTCAAAAAATGAAGCAGTTTTCTGTAGCCATAGTCCTGTGGATTACTACTTCTCTGTTTTTCACACTTGCTTCGAGGTATTTAAAATTCACCTCTCTGGATGTTTATGTTGTATTTCAGGGGGGCGAATAGTGCTCTCATATCTTTTGGATATTTGGTTGCCTATTCATTATTTTCCTGGATGGCAAGTCCTGATGGTCTAAAGAAAATCGCATTCCTTGTCGTTTCAATTTTTCTTGCTTTTTTCCTACATTTTCCCTGCTGCAGGCTTTTGGCTTTGGCGAGGGGTCGGTGATTTGTGATGCAAGATATTTTTCCGAAAAAAGTTTTTCTTATGATTTTTGTAAATTTTATGCTCAAGGATTAATTAATTTATCTATAAATATGGCGCTTTCTTTTGTTTTTATATTCGCGTTTTATTTCTTGGAGAAAATAACGTTATCAGCCCATAGAGAAAGATCGTAGCTTTACCGTCGGCGCGAGTCGCCTGTAGTGCAACGCGGTAGCTAACGGGTGGTGATCTCACGTTGTGCGGCCAACAAGGACACAGAAATCTATTCTTCTATTGGCCTGAAAGATCGTCTCCCAGGCAGCCGAATAAGGTAATGTTGAATGAAGCACACCCCCCATGCGGTGCCTTGTCTTCGACCTTGGGCAGCTTTGTGTCGCTGTTGCAGATGCATAGAAACAAAGAGAACGCGGGGCAGACCGACCCGGTTAAGACCTTGCTGGGAATGGGAAGCAACGAAGCCGCCCGCACGCTTGAAAACTACCTGCCGCGCCATGAACGAGAAATGCTGCGCCAGGCCTCGAAGAAGGTGCTGAAACCAAGCTAAAACCTGTCAGAAGTGCAGTGCAGGAAATACGGACACATGTGCTGGAATCGACCCAAGCACTGAAAGACGCCCGGGCCCAGACCTAGGCATGCAACTCACTGACGTTCTGGCACATCCTCAGAGACCAGCTGGGTACGTCCATCGCGTTGGTCAACGCTAATGGAGAACAGGTGGGATAAGCGGCCTGGGCGGCCAGGTACACAGCTTGGGGCAAGTCAAAGAGGAATACAACCAAAACTAGATCCACCAGCCAATCCGACTCCAGGGGCAGCAACTCAACCCAGAGACAAACCTACACTACAACCGGATCAGGTATTACGACCTGAAGGTGGGGCAGTACATCACCCAGGATCCGATTGGGCTAGCTCGGGATTGAACGTATTTCTCTATGCGTCTGTCAGTCCATTGCAACTCATTGATCCAAAAGGGCTCGATCTGGTTAGTAATGGAACTGGAAATGCTCTGGCTTACACAGATATTTCAAATGGGCAAACGATAATGCTAGATGCTAACGGTCGAACGCTCATGGAAATGGAGACACGCAATCAAGTCACCAGCACCGCCAAAAGTGGGGCTGCGGGGGCTTACAGTGGAAAGTTTACTCAATGTAAATATCCAAAATCAAGCAAGGCATTTGGCGCTGCGAAATGGGGAAGAACTGATGATAGAGGTAGATGGATCCACGGCGGCGGATCTGGTTTGAAAGATCCCTTCGCAGATCGTCAAGGTTTGAATCCAACCTTGGGGTGTACGCGGGCTCAAAACGAGGATGTGAAAGCTCTTCGCGAAAGATCAGAGCAATTCAAAAAATGATAATCCGGAAAGATCCATCTACTACACAAGAAGCGGGGAGCTTGAAAATGGAGGAAAAACAAATGCCAGAAATCAGTATAAAAATATGTGAAATTTTTTTATGGTGTCTGCTAACACTTCTTGCACTCGCCCCAAATCTCGCTTTGTCCGCCTGCAACTTGCCTGTGCCTGATATGGGTGGAGCAGACGTTTCCCCTCCTAATTACACGGGATACTTGAAAAACACTGGGGTGGGTTGGATTGTTGTCAAAGACTATAAAAGCCAAAATGTGAAGCGTATTGGTATTTCTGAGCTCGGCGAGGTATATTCTGCTTTTGGGGGTGATGAGAAGTTTGTTAGCTTGAAAAATGGCATCGCAGTGCGCATCTGGTTCAAGGATTGTTTGTCAAGCCCAAAGTCTTCGGCGCGTTACGTTGAGTTTTTTTCCAATAACCCTCTTGACCAACCTCCTAGCAGCTATTTTTACAAGTATTAATTTATTTAGATGCCTATCGCCCAAAGCGTAGAATTTTCATTTTTATGCGATGAGCGCTGTCAAGAGCGAGAAAGCGATGGCGCAGAACTACATGCGCGCAATAATCCGTGAGTAAATCATTTAGTCTTGTTCCTCAGCAGCCATCGCCGCGTAGACTCCTCACCCATGGGCATTGCCACCGCAAACCCCTGGATCAAATCACACCCCAGTCCCGCCAGCAGGTCGATTTGCGCCTGCGTTTCCACCCCTTCGGCCACGGTTTGGAGCTGGAGGCTGCGGCCCATCTGGATGATGGCGGTGACGATGGCCACGTCGTCGGTGTTCTCTGGGGTGTCGGCCACAAAGGATCGGTCGATCTTGAGCTTGTCGATGGGGTAGCGCTTGAGGTAGGCCAGCGATGAATACCCTGTGCCGAAGTCGTCGATGGAGATACCCACGCCCAGGGCCTTGATCGCGTTGAGGGTGTCCAGCACCTGGCCGGTCTGGTGCATGAGCACAGATTCCGTCAGTTCAATCTCGAGGTACTGCGGGGCGAGGCCGGTTTCGAGCAGCACGGCGGCGATCTCGGCGGCCACGTCCCGTTGGCGGAATTCAAGGGCCGAGAGGTTGACGGCCACGGGCACCGGGGCCAGGCCCTCGTCCTGCCAGTCCTTCAACTGGCGACAGGCCTCGCGCATGACCCAGCGGCCGATGGGGGTGATAAGGCCGCGCGATTCCGAAAACGTAATGAATTCATCCGGTCCGACCAGTCCCCGCTCGGGGTGGCGCCAGCGCACCAGCGCTTCCAGGCCTTGCAGCGTACCGTCGGCCAGGCGTATCTGTGGTTGGTAGTGCAGCTCGAAGTCGTTGCGTGCGATGGCGTCGCGCAGCAGGCGCTCCTGGTGCAGCACATCGAGGGCGCTGGCGTCCATGCTGGCGGCGTAGAACTGGCGATTGCCACGCCCACTCTCTTTGGCGTGCTGCATGGCCGCATCGGCGCAGCGCAGCAACACGTCGGCACTGGCGCCGTGGTCCGGAAACAGGCTGATGCCGATGGAGGGCGAGATGGTGAGCGGCAGGTGATCGACCGTGAACACGCCATGCATCGAGTCCAGCAGTTTGTCGGCCACCATGGCTGCGTCATCGGGCGTCTGGATGTCGGTCAGCACCACCACAAACTCGTCGCCGCCCAGCCGCGCCACCACATCGGCGTCGCGCACGCCGTTGCGCAGTCGTTCGGCCACGTTGCGCAGCAGCTGGTCGCCCGCGTGGTGGCCCAGCGAGTCGTTCACGGTCTTGAAATGGTCCAGGTTCATGAACAGCACGGCCACGCGGCCGTGGCGCCTGCGCGCGAGCGACAGCACCTGCGACAGCTGCTCCATCAGGAAGTGCCGGTTGGGCAGCTGCGTGAGGGTGTCGTGCAGGGCGATGAAGGCCTCGCGTTCCTGCGCCTGCTTGCGGGCCGTGATGTCGCGCACCACCACGATGCGGTAGTCCGCGTGGTGCAGGGGCATGGTCTTGCCGACGACCTCGACGGGGATCGCATGGCCGTCCTTGTGGCAGATGGTGACCTCGTAAGGGTCCTCCCGTCCGCTGCGGGCGTACTCCAGCGCTGTGGCACGCCATTCGGGGCTGATGAAGTTGAAGATCGACAGGCCGGTGACTTCTTGCAGGCTGTAGCCGGTGAGCCGGGTGAGCGCCTCGTTGCCGTCGGTGATGAGGCCGTCGCGATGGAACACGATGGCCTCGTCCGTGGCCTCGGTGAACTTGCGCATGCGCTCTTCGCTCTGGCGCACCTCGCGCTCGGCGCGCCAGCGCTCAGTGATGTCGGTGATCAGCACGAAGGAGCCCAGCTGCTGCCCCGCGCCATCAAAGTGCGGAATCAGGTTGACCTCGATCATCCGCACCTCGCCATTGGGCAGGGTCTGCTCGCGGGTGTATTTCACGCGCTCACCGTGCGAACAACGATCCACGTGCGGCAGGATGGCCTGCCAGGCCTTGTCGCCAATCGCCTCCTGCACGGTGAGGCCCAGGATGGATTCGGTGCTGTGGCCGTTGTAGGCGGCGTAGCCCTGGTTGGCAAACTGGCAGCGCAGGCCCGGCAAGTCGTAGTAGGCCATCAGGGCTGGCACCGAGTCGGCAATCAGGCGCAGCAAAGCGTCGCTGGAGCCGCTGGGGCCAGGGGCGGGGGCTGCGTGGGGGCTGTCTTGCATGGGCTGGCGCTTGTGGGATTCGTTATAGCCGATCCACCTGACTCCCAGCCTTGGGGCAATTCCGCATGTTCGCTGACCGGAGGCGCTGTGCGGCCGGTCTTTCTGTCACCATGCTGCGTTGCCGCAATCACGATCAACAGGAAAGGTGTGGGCGTCCCATGCAGGAGTTTGGCGGGTTTTCCAGCGCGCTGGCCGCATTGGCGAGCGCGGCGGGCTGTGGTTTGCTCATGGGCATCGAGCGCGAGCGCCGCAAGGGCTCCGGGCCCGACCGTGCGTTGGCCGGGGTGCGGTCGTTCACGCTGGCCTCCCTGGCGGGCGCGGCGGCGGCGCTCACGGCCGTGCCTGCGCTGGTGGCGGTGGGGGCTACCCTGGTGGCAGCACTGGCCGTGGTGGCCTATGCGCGCGACCGGTCCGGCGACCCGGGCGTGACCACCGAGATCGCCCTGCTGCTGGCCTATGTGATCGGGGTGACCTGCGCGCGCGACCAGCTGCTGGCCGCCGCCCTGGCGGTGGTGGTGACGGGGCTGCTGGCGCTGCGGGACGCGCTGCACCAGTTCTCCAACCAGTGGCTGCAGCCTGGCGAGGTGCGCAGCGGGCTCATTCTGGCCGCGCTGGCCTTGCTGGTGTACCCACTGGCCCCCAACACGCCCCTGTGGCAAGGCGTGCTCAACCCGCAGGTGGTGGTGCGCCTGGTCATCGTGCTGCTGGTGATCCAGTCGCTGGCGCACCTGGCCAAGCGGCTGATGCAGGCACGCCACGCGGTGGCGCTGTCGGCGCTGGCGTCCGGCTTCGTGTCGAGCACCGCCACCATCGGCAGCCTGGGCATGGAGGTGCGCGCGGGCGGGGCCACGGCGCGCGCCAACGCAGGGGCTGCGGTGCTGTCGTGTGTGGCCACCATGGCGCAGATACTGGTTGTGGCCGTCACGGTGCAGCCCCAGTGGCTGGCGCGGCTGTGGCTGCCCGCGCTGGCAGGAGGGTGCGTGGCGGCGGCCGTGGGCTGGTGGGGTGGGCGGGGCGCGGGGCGCCGTATGGCCACGGCGACAGATGCCGGGGTGGATGGGGCTTTGGCGGTCCCACCAGATACCCCCATGTTCAAGCTGCGCGATGCCTTGCTGATCGCAGCCCTGCTCACGGGCATCCAGGTCGGCGTGCAGGCGCTCACCGCCTGGCAGGGCGATGCAGGCATGCTGGCTGGCGCGTTGCTGGCGGCGCTGGCCGACGTGCACGCCGCCACCGCCGCTGTGCTGGTGCGCGGCGGTCCGGACAGCGCGTTCGCACCCGCCATCGCGCAAGCCCTGATGGCCGCGCTGCTGGTGCATGCGGGCAGCAAATGTGTGGTGGCCCTGGCGAGCGGGGGCTGGCGCTACGCCCTGGCGGTGGCGCCGGGCGTGTTGGCACACACCCTGGCCTTTGTGGGGGTGCTGGCCCTGCAGGCATAGCGGCCTATGGAGGGCGGGCCGGATAATCGGCCGATGACCTCCAAAGAAAACCAAGCCCGCACTGATTTCAGCGCGCTGGCCCTCAGCCCCGCCATGCTGGCCAACCTGCAGCAGCTGGGCTACACCACGATGACCCCCATCCAGGCGGCCAGCCTGCCGCCCGCCCTGTTGGGCAAGGACCTGATCGCTCAGGCCAGCACCGGCAGCGGTAAGACGGCCGCGTTTGCCCTGGCCCTGCTGGCCAACCTCAACCCCCGCCGCTTTGCCGTGCAGGCCCTGGTGCTGTGCCCCACGCGCGAGCTGGCCGACCAGGTGGCCACCGAGATCCGCCGCCTGGCGCGGGCCGAAGAAAACATCAAGGTTGTGACCCTGTGCGGCGGCGTGCCGCTGCGGGGCCAGATGCTGAGCCTCGAGCACGGCGCGCACATCGTGGTGGGCACGCCCGGCCGGGTGATGGACCACCTGGAGCGCCAGCACCTGACGCTGGAAGCGCTCAACACCCTGGTACTGGACGAAGCCGACCGCATGCTGGACATGGGCTTCTTCGACGACATCGTGACCGTGGCGCGCCAGTGCCCCAAAGAGCGCCAGACCCTGCTGTTCTCGGCCACTTACCCGGATGGCATCGCCAAGCTCAGCGCCCAGTTCATGAAGTCGCCCGAGCAGATCACGGTGCAGGCCCAGCATGCCGAAGGCAAGATCGAGCAGCGCTGGTACGAGGTGAAGAGCAGCGAGCGCCTGCACGTGGTATCGCAGCTGCTCAACCACTTCCGCCCCGACTCGTCCATCGCGTTCTGCAACACCAAGCAGCAGTGCCGCGACCTCGTGGCCGTGCTGCAGGCGCAGGGCTTCAGCGCGCTGGCGCTGTTTGGCGAGCTGGAGCAGCGCGAGCGCGACCAGGTGCTGGTGCAGTTTGCCAACAAGAGCTGCTCGGTACTGGTGGCGACCGATGTTGCCGCGCGCGGGCTGGACATTGCCAACCTGGCCGCCGTGATCAACGTGGACGTGACGCCCGACCCCGAGGTGCACATCCACCGCATCGGCCGCACGGGCCGGGGCGATGCCGAAGGTCTGGCGCTGAACCTGGCCAGCCTGGACGAGATGGGCAGCGTGGGCAAGATCGAGCAGCTGCAGGGCCGAGAGTCGCGCTGGTTCCCGCTGGCCGACCTCACGCCCACGGGCAGCGGCCCACTGGTGCCGCCCATGGTCACCCTGCAGATCATCGGCGGCCGCAAGGAGAAGATCCGCGCGGGCGACGTGCTGGGCGCGCTGACCGGCGACATGGGCTACACCCGCGAACAGGTGGGCAAGATCAACGTGAACGACTTCTCCACCTACGTGGCCGTGGACCGCGCGATTGGCGCCCAGGCCGTGCAGCGGCTCAACAGCGGGCGCGTCAAGGGCAAGAGCGTGAAGGCTCGCTTGGTGACTGGAAACCAGGAATTTGAATGAAAAGCGCCGGATGCGCTAGTACGTCATGCCCCGGTAGCTATTGAATTAATAGCGTTTGGCTTCTGCATTTGGACGGTTCAGCGTCGCGCTGCAGCCGCTTCCAGCATCTGCACCATCTCGCCATAGCCCCGCTGGCGCGCCAGCTGCAGGGGCGTATTGCCCTGCCGGTCGGTCAGGGCCTGGCTGGCCCCCGCCTTGAGCAATGCCTGCAGCGTCGCCTGGTGGCGCGTGCCGCCGTTGCCCAGCACGATGGATTCGATGAGCGCCGTCCAGTGCAGGTTGTTCATATGGTCCAGCGGCGCACCGGCCGTGATCAGCTGGCTCACCACGCCGTCATGCCCCAGGTGGGCGGCGGCGATCAGGGCCGTACCGTCGTAGCGGCTGGTCACCTGCTTGGCGCTGGCGCCCAGTTGCAGCAGCATGCGCAGCGTGGCTTCGTCGTCGGCCACAGCGGCGATGGTCACGGCGTCGTAGCGGTCGTTCTCCAGCGCGTTCAGGTCGGCACCCGCTTGGGCGAGGGCGCGGATTGATTCGGCCTGCCGGGCAAAGGTGGCCACATGCAGCGGCGTGCGGCCGTAGCCATCGCAGGCGTTCACATCGGCCCGCGTCGCGATCAGTTGGGTGAGCTTGGGCACATCGCCCCGCGCCGCAGCCGCATGCAGGCCCTGGTAGGCCGCAGTTTCTGCCGCAGTGGGCGGCACCTGGGCCTGGGCCGGGGTGGCGCAGGCCAGTGCGGCGGCCAGGGCGAAAACAAGATTCCACTGCTTCATGGGGGCCTCCGTTGAATGCTCAGTTGCCTGTGGTTGGGCTGGCTTACTTCAGCAAGTCCTGCACCTTGGCAATGCCTGCCACCGCGCATTGCTCGTCCAGGTGGCCACCGGGTGCACCGCCCACGCCAACGGCGCCAATCACTTCGTTGCCCACCTTCACAGGTACGCCACCGCCCAGCAGCAGATAGCCGGGGATATTCACCAAGTTGGCGGCCGCAGGGTTCTTCTGCGCGCCTTCCATCATGGCCAGCGTGGTGTTCTTGGCCGATGCCGATGTGTAGGCCTTGAGGCGGCTGGCTTCCAGCGTGTGGGGGCCAGCATTGTCGGCACGCTGCACGGCGCGCACGCTGCCTGCACGGTCCACCACGGTGGCCGTCACGGCGTAGCCGTTAGCGGTGCAGGTGGCCACGGTCTGGGCGGCGATCTGCGTGGCCAGTTCTAGCGACATGTTCTTCTCGGTGCGCACGCCTTCGGCGCTGGCGGCGGTGGCGATCAGGGACAGGGTGAGGGCGGCGGCTTTGACGAGGGTGCTTTGCATGGTTTTCTCCGGTGTTTTTGCGTCGGTGCCACCCTTTGTGGCGCCGTGGGAGAACTGTAAAAATCGCCGCCGTTTTCAGCCATTCGGGCGGCTACGCGCAGGCCTCCGTAGAACTACGGAAGGCCTTTGCCGACCGATTCAGGATGCAGCATCCACCAGCGCCGCATACCGCCGGATCAGTTGCGCCAGCGACTCGGCCCCCAGCTTGGCGAACAGGTTGGCGCGGTGCGTTTCCACCGTGCGGGGCGAGAGTTCCAGCGCCCGGCCGATTTCCTTGTTGGTTAGCCCCTCCACGATCAGCCCCAGCACTTCGCGTTCGCGGGCTGAGAGCTGCGCATACCGCTCGCGCGCCTGCTGGTCGCCCTGGTGGCGCTCGCGCGAGCGCACATGCTGGCGCACGGCGTTTTGCAGGGCCTCGATCAGCACTTCGTCGTCCACCGGCTTTTCCAGAAACTCGGCCGCCCCGGTCTTGAACGCGCGGCGGCACATCTCCACCGTGCCGTGGCCGGTGAGCAAAATCACGGGCTGGTCCACGCCCTGCGCCAGCAGCTGTTCCAGCACCGTGAGGCCGCTGATGCCCGGCATGCGCACATCGAGCACGATGGCGCCGACGCTGGCGCGCTCAAACCCGGCCATGAAGGACTGCGGGTCGGCCCAGGTCTGCACGCGCAGGCCCACGGTGCTGATGAGCAGGGCCAGGCCCTCGCGCACGGCGGCATCGTCGTCCACCAGGTGGATCAGGGGCGAGAGGGAGGGGGCGCTATCGGTCATCGGTGGGTGGTGCGGCTTGCAGGGTCAGCACAAACTCGGCGCCCCGCTGGGCGGCGGACGGGGGCGTGGCCTCGGGCGCCAGGGCGAGCTGCGCGCCCATGGCCTGCGCCAGGCTCTCGCACAGCGTGAGGCCCAGGCCCAGCCCGCCGGTGCGCGTGGTGTAGAACGGCTCGAACAGGTGCTGGCGCGCCTCGGGCGGGATGCCGGGGCCGTGGTCGCGCACCGACAGGGTCACCCGCCCGCTTTCCGCGCGCTCCGTGCTCAGGCGCAGCTGGCGCTCTGCGGGCGGCACCTGCTCCAGCGCCTGCAGCGCGTTCATCAGCAGGTTGTGGATGATCTGTTGCAGGGCCACGGGTTCGGCCAGCACCGGGGGCAGATCTGCGGCGGCCAACACCTCGGGCACCACGCCGCGCTGCGCCAGCTCGGGCTCCAGCAGGTGCAGCACGTCCTGCACCGCAGTGGGCAGTGCCAGGGGCTGGGCCTGGCCCGCCAGGTCGGGCCGCTCCACCAGGCGGCGCAGGCGGCCCACCACGGTGGATGCGCGGCGCGCCTGCTCCACGGCGCGGGTCATGGCGGTCTGTGCGGTGTCGAGATCGGGCGGGTCATCGGCCAACAGGCGCTGGGCGGCCTGGGTGCTGGACAGCAGGGCCGTGAGCGGCTGGTTCAGCTCGTGGGCCATGCCAGCGGCCAGTTCGCCCAATGTGTTCAGCCGCGCCACCTGGCCCAGGCGCAGCAGCTCTTCAGCCCGTTGGCGCGCCACACGCTGGCGCCACAGGGCGCGGCCTGCGGCCCACAGCGCTGCGGTCAGCAGGCACCAGCCCAGCATGCGCCACCAGGGCAGTTCGTGCAGGCCCACGGTGCGGCGGGCCACCACGTCCAGCGGCTGGCTGGGTGCGGCCAGCAGTTTGTGAAAGTCGTAGGTGCGGATGCCGCTGCCCCTGTCGGCCTGGCCGGGCTGCACCACAAAGGCCGTGCCGCTTTGCTCCAGCGTCACGCGCACCGGGCTGGTGGCCATGTCCATGGGCCACTCGTCTGTGGGGATGGTGGCGCGCAGGTCGATGTGCAGCGCGTAGCTGGCCGGTGTGCCTGCCAGCACCAGGTAGAAACGGCCTGCGGGCAGGTTCAGCCCTGCCATCGCGGCGTGGCCGGTGCGCCGTGAGGTGGCCTCGGCGGCTGTCAGCTCGGCCTGCAGTGCGGGCGGCCAGTCGCTGTGGGCCGAGCGCTGCAGCACCGCCAGAATCTGCGGATACACCGACGTGAGGCGGGGCAGGGGCGATGCCGCGTTGTGCAGGTCATCCACCGCAGCGGCTGGCTGCAGCAGCGCCAGCGTGGCCATGATGGCGTCGTGCTGCACCACGCGCTGGCTCAGCAGCCGGTGCACGATCCGCGCGTCGGTCTCAAACGCCGCGTGCAGCTGCTGCAGGCGGTCCACCACCAGCCAGCCGCAACCGATGCAGGCCACTGCCACCCACAACAGCAGGCTGGGCAGGTGCAGGGCGTGTCGGGGCAAAAGGCGGCGCCAGGCGGGGAGCATGCGCGGATTCTGGCATGGGGGCCTTAGAGCCTGTTCAACGTCTTTTTGGAGATCGCATTGGAGTGCAATCGGGAGGAGTGGATGCCTTGGATGCACCGCATGGGCTCGTGCCCATGCAAGCAGCCGGGGCGCCAAAACTCCGAGTTCATCGGCCCGATTTCACTCAACCCTTCGGGCAAGTGCCTTGCCGGGCGGTCTCCGGCGTTGCGTCGCTTGTGGATAGCGGGGCTATCCACTGCGCCCCGCGCCTTGCATCCCATCCCGGCAAGGGCGTTGTGCGACTCCAAAAAGACGTTGAACAGGCTCTTAGCTGGG
>Ga0209960_1000444_pt1 | contig 89772 bp, 96 predicted proteins | sample ThiBiot_500_plan_2_FD_183947 | JGI IMG/M metagenome (GOLD analysis project Ga0209960, IMG submission 183947) | Wastewater bioreactor microbial communities from Cape Town, South Africa - Thiocy_expt_500_plan (SPAdes) | ecosystem: Engineered > Bioreactor > Thiocyanate-remediating >... | reverse complement strand
TATCGGCGCCGCATTAAATGGATTCAATGCTGAAGCCGGCGGCTCTGTTTGAAATATTTTAAAGGAGAAATTGATGAGTAGTAGATATGCAGTTATAGATCAAAATAATTTAGTTACCAATGTCATTATGTGGGATGGAGCGACTCAATGGAAACCGCCAGCAGGTTACGTGGTAAAAGAAACTCAGGAAGCTGCAATAGGAGATATTTGGATGGAAGCCTTACAGGATTATGTAAGACCTCTTTCTATTATGAAACCTCCAGAGGATGATACCAGCAAAGCTGAGAGAGAAGCCGCCTATAATGCTGCTAAAGCACTGTTAGCAGCCAGCATTTTGTCTGTAAATTTACAAGGAGCGTTAGAATCATTCTAGCGAGGAAGGAGTGCACATGGCCATAAATAATGCTATAAACGGTTCAATTAAGATCACTACTTATACTTCTAGTTCTGGAACATGGACAAAGGACTCTCGTACGAAGTGGATAGAAGTGTTTTTATGGGGAGGTGGTGGCGGTGGAGCTTCCGGAAGAAAAGGAACTAGCGCTTCATCTTCCGGAGGAGGCGGTGGTGGTTCTGGTGGCTCAGGATATTTTGCAGCTCCTTCTTCATTTTTTGGATCAACAGAGTCTTATACAATAGGAGCTAGCGCTGGTGGGGCAGTAGCCCAAACCGTAGATGCGACAAATGGTAATAATGGAACGGCCGGAGGTAATACAACATTTGGAAATATGATTGCTGTTGGTGGAACTGCGGGCCAAGGCGGAGGAACTTCATCAGGGATCAATGGTGTAGGTGGAGGATTAAACACTTCATATGCTATTTCCTCTGTTGTAACTAATCCTGGTGGTTCTGGAAGAAATACAACAGGAGATACCACAGCAGCAGTAATTACTTTTTCACCTACAGGAGGTGGCGGCGGGGGTGGCGGTGATACTGTTACTGCAAGATCTGGAGGATCTGGCGGGGCAATTAATAATTCAAATGGTGTTACTTATGTAGCCGGCGGAACCGCTGGAATAGAAACAGGCACCCTAAATGGTGGTAATGGAAATCCTTCTGTGAATAGCGGTGGGTTAGTTTGTGGTGGTTCTGCTGGCGGTGGCGGAGGTGGAGCAAAAGCTGGAGCGACAGGTGGAACTGGCGGAAATGGAGGCAATCCTGGAGGTGCTGGTGGTGGCGGAGGCGGTGGAATATCCGCGCAAGCCAATTCAGGAGCTGGTGGTACAGGCTCCGCTGGTAAAATAATAGTCATCGAGCACTTCTAAAAAGGGGCAAATGTGGTTTTACGCAATAGTATAAATGGTTCAAGTAAAGTTTCTATCTTGACTTCTTCTGGAACATGGAATAAGGACTCTCGTACTCAGTGGGTTGAAGTATTTTTATGGAGTGGAGGTGGTGGAGGGGGCTCTGGAAGAAAAGGAGCAACTGCAGCATCAAGCGGTGGTGGCGGTGGTGGCGCCGGAGGGTGTGGATACTATATTGGCCCTGGTTCATTTTTTGGTGTTACAGAGACCTATTCCATTGGAGCTGGAGGTAGTGGAGGTGCAGCCCAAAATGCAGATGCTACAAACGGCAGCATAGGAACAGCCGGTGGCAACACAACCTTTGGAAATCTCATAAGTATTGGTGGGAATCCCGGAAATGCCGGAACAACTGCAACTGTAGGTGGAGGCGCAGGAGGTTCTTCAGCAACAACATTTTCTACAGCTGTTTCAGGTAATCCTGGTGGTTCTGGAAGAGTCACCACAGGTGTAGATGGACTAGGAGCAGCAGCTTTTTTAGCTGGTGGCGGTGGCGGAGGTGGCGGTGGTGATACTACCACAGCTAGAATTGGAGGAATTGGAAATCCTATTTTAACACCCATAAACTCTATACTTTTTATTAATGGCGGCACCGCAGGAATAGAAACCGGCACAATAAATGGCGGGAATGGAAATCCTGCCCTTACAAGTGGCGGGTTAGTTAGTGGTGGTTCCGGCGGCGGCGGTGGGGGTGGAGCAAAAGCCGGATCAACAGGAGGAACTGGCGGAACTGGTGGTAATCCTGGGGGTGGAGGCGGAGGCGGCGGAGGTGGTATATCTGCTCAAGCTAATTCAGGATCAGGTGGTATAGGTGCCACGGGAAAAATATTGATTATTGAACATTTTTAATCATACTGAGGTTTAGATGCGACAATAAATAATTAGATAAAACAAATTTATTGAAAAGATAGATAACCATTTTTTGGACATATTATGCTTTCCTAAAAATTTGGTAATTAAACTTATTATAATAATCTTAATTACAAACTAACTACAGAATAGTTTAAATATTAACAAACACTCAACTACATTTTTTACGACCTTGTCTATAAATTAAATCCTAGGACCTGTGAGGAGAAGAATTCATGGCAACCAACAATTCTGAGAATAATACGCTCTATAAAGCTAAAATTATTTCTTCAGCCACCGTCAACCAAGCAACAGTATCCAGTGATGTTTGGTATCAACTCTCTATAGGCACAAGTCGTTCTTACGCAATAGGAGTGGATTTTTCCGATTCTAATAGATTAAAAATCACCCATGCAGCAAGCGGAACGATTGACCCTTCTTCAGGTTCCACAGTTCTAACAGCAGATCCGGCAACAGGAAACATTTGGCTTTCTGGAATCTCATTTAATTCTGGGGCTAATGTTCTTTCAACTTTTTCTGAAGGCACATTCACTCCAACTTTGACTGGAGCTACCACCGCTGGCTCTGGGGTGTATTTTTTCCAATTTGGCTACTACCAAAGAATCGGAAATATATGTCATATAGTTTACAACTCATCTACACAATCTAACACTGGAACAGGAATAGTGAATATCGGAGGACTTCCATTCACTGTTAGAAATGACGGATTAGGTGTTGGTCAAATAGTGGCAGGTGCTTATAGAAATGTTGGTATTTTCTACGTATCGAATATTCAGGCACAAATCGCCTCTACTGTTTATCGTGCTTATGCCTATGGAGCAGGAATTTCCACTCAAGACAATATTACTAACAATGGTGGTTATCAGTTTTCGGCATCTTATTTTATCTAGGAGAAAAAAATGAATTACTATGAAGCTCAAGAATTTTTTAAAAGCATTTACCCTGGCAAGCAAATCTCGTTTGATTTCGATGCGAAATGCTATGGATCGTTAGAAATCGTTCACACCGATGGCTCACCAAACATTTTGCATCACATCGAATCGAATAAAGTTTTGGTTTCTGTGGAAGGGATGGATCCTTTTTATACACCCATTGTTCCCCATAGAACATTAGTCACTTGGCAGGCTGTAAAAGGATTTATCAACTCCCACACAGATGTTGCAATTCCTCCCGCTAACCTGGAAACACTTGCCACTTTAAAAAATAACGCTGATCCTAATTATCAAACCTGTTTAAACGAACATGCTTTAATGTCCGGGTTAACACCCGATCAAATAGACAACAAAGTCATAGGCTATAATTTAAAAATGAAAGAAAAATCAGCTACAGTCTCAGTCTAATAGAGCAAAAAGAAGTTTGGTAAGAGTTTGAAATTGGATTGTAAGACTTAATTCGATGAACATAAGATGGTTGGTTTTCTGGAATTCCATTTAAACATATAAATGGATTCCCAGAAAACCAACCAACCATATGGAAATCTTTTAAACCAGCCGTCATACCAACAAACTGGACATCCATAAAACCAGACAACCGCCCGACATTCCTGCTATCCATCCAGCTGGGTGTCCAGAAAATAAGCCATCCAGTTTTGGATTATACATAATTTATTTTTATAAAGGGGAGCAGTGTTTCTCTTTCGTTTTAAAGAAGAGAAATGAGCCTAATCAGAACGACTAGGCATCGGACTTTTATTTCACATTCATTTTTTCTAGTACAATTGAAAGAATGAAATCATTCATGCTCTTGTCGTTCTGAGCAGCCATAATCCTGATTGCTTTTCTCGTTTCAGGGGAGCACTCCAAAGTAATTCGAGCCCTTTTTGGCTTCTCAGGCAATTCTTTAACAGGTTTTTTAGCCATTTCCTACCTTCTTCTTGTATCGATTTGCTATAACCATTATTGAGATGTTCCTCATCTTAGCAGTATCATTGATTCCAGTAAATCATCAATTCACTGTTTACTTAAATAGGCGACTGGATTAGATTGGTGGCTTACGGACTCATTTAACCCAAGGACTCAATCAATGTTCAAAATAGCCATCTCCAATCAAAAAGGAGGATGCGGGAAAACGACCTCTAGCATCAACCTTGCGGCTGGTTTAGCTTATGCTGGCAAGAAAGTCTTATTGATAGACTTAGACCCGCAAGGCAACTCCACAATAGGCCTCGGAATCAAAACAGAGAATCGTCAAACGATTGCTGAATTACTTTGCCAAGAAGAATGCGAAGTCAAAGATATCGTGCAAGACACCTATATAGAAGGCCTTCACATTCTCCCCTCAGATGTGTCTTTAGCTGTAGCAGATGTCAAACTCGCTCAAATTCAAGCTAAAGAATTCGCTCTTCGTTCAAAACTAGTCGATCTCACCTATGATTATATAATCATTGATACCTCCCCTACATTTGGTACTCTTCTTACAAATGCTGTATTAGCAGCTGATTATATTATATTGCCTGTTGGACTGGACTACTTCAACCTAGCTGGAATGCAGAATTTCATGGATACCATTAACCGAACAAATAAGAAAGTCGGTCAATTGGTCAATCATCGCGCTGAAATTCTAGGAGTCTTATTCACTTTCTTCAAAATGTCTACCAATCATTCCAAAAGAATATATGACGCCATTAATGATCTATTCGGAGAAAAAGTCTTTAATACACGCATTCCTGAAAACGTGAAATTGAAGGAATCACAAGAAGCAGCTAAAGCTATTTTTGATTTCGATCCTAATTGCTCAAGCGCTAAAGCTTACCATGATTTTACAAACGAACTAATGGAAAGGTTAGGTGCATATGTCAGGAATTAGCGAAATCAAGAAAAAAGCCAAGTTATCTATAGATGAAATGTATGATAATCAATCGGTTGGGAAGCTGGACAACCAGAAAGAAGGGAAACCAGAAAGCAAACAAACAATCCAGCCAGCAAGCCAACTAGAAAACAAGCCAGATTCCCACCCACCCGGGAGTCCATCTTTCCAGGAAATAAGCCAATCGCTTAACAACAAAGCTGGCCACACAACAATCCAACAAAATGGAAAGCTGGAAACTAATCCAGATGTTAAACAAGAAACTCAAACAATCCGTCCAACAACCATATTTCCAACAACAAAACAGCAAACACAAAAAATTCCGACCTATAAAATGACCTTTAATTTGACCGAAGACATTTATAAAGCTTTCAATGATCTTTATGCAAATCGGATGCTGCAAGGGCGGAAAACAGAAAAATCGGAAATGATCTGTGAAGCCATTCAGTGGCTCATCAAAATGGAAGAAGAACAACAAACACAATAAACAGAGAAATAGTTGGCTTTGAGAGAAGTCTGACGGGGACTGAGCATGATTGATAATTTGGTAAAAGAAAAACTAAAGGCCTCTATACGCATTGAAGAGGTGGCTGAGCACCTAGATCTCCATCATAAATTAAATCTCAAGCGCGTTGGCGGTTATTTGGTTGGAAAATGCATTTCAGGGCACGAGTCAAAAACCGGTCAATGCTTCAGGTTGGGTTCTGGATGGAGCCAATTTCATTGCTTTAGCTGTAATGAATCCTTTGATGTAATAGAGCTCGTCCAAAGGGAAAAAGGCTTGGGCTACGTGGATGCATGCAAATATCTAGCAGAAACATTTCGCTGTGATTTACTAGACGAGCTCCATAGATATAAGCCCATTGCTCCTGAGACTAAAAAATCTTACGCTCTCGCCAACCTATATGAATTGGTCTTCGAATATGGGAAAACCATGCTCGCAAAGAAAGATGGAAAAGAAGCATTTCAATATTTGACTGAAGTAAGAGGGTATGATGCTGCTAAGCTCTTGGCGACAGAATGGATTTATTGGCCCAAGGACGCGCAAATAAGAGAGCACCTAAGGTCCCAGCTTCCCCCAGAAAGACATCACGAAATAAGCGAAATTAAACTCAATGGCGCGGGCGGAGATCTTTTTAGAGCAGCGCTTCCTTATAGAGACAAGTTCGGAAAAATATTAGGCTTTGCAAAGAGAGCAACCATCAAAGAAGGAGTTCCAGATTCCGATGGAAAACTTTATAGATGGAGCTATACGGCTGGTCTTAAAAAAGATGATCTCTTCAACATTTATAAATGCAAACGCGAAAGCCAGCTTCTTCTCGTCGAAGGACTTCCAGATGCAGCCTATCTCCCTAGTCTTGGAATTCAAAACATCGTTGCAACAGGTCAAGGAGATTTATCTTCTAAGCACCTTGAAAGTTTAAAGATTTATGAAATAGAAAGTGTCGTCATTATTTTTGATAACGATTCTAGGGATAGCAAAGGGGAGATTGGATCTATTGAAAAGGCTAAAAAAGCCTCTGACATTTTGGAAGCAAATGGAATCAAAGCATTTATTCTTCCTCCACATCTCCTCAGTCCATTTAAAGATCCGGATGAATACGTCAAAGCTAATGGTCATGACGCATTTAAAAAATTGATCAAAGAAAAAGCTCAATCGCGAGCGAGATGGCTTCCTTCTTATCTTGCTTATAAAGACGACCTAAACACTGACATGGGTCGTTATTCTGCATTAGGAAGAGCCTCCAAAGAATACGTTAAAATTGAAGATGCTTTAGACAAGAGTATATTTAAGCAAGAAATGGAAGCAATTTTCAATCTTAGTCCTAATGAGATTGATGACATTATGGCTAAATCTCTAAAAGAGCAAAAGAAGAAAGATGAAGAAGAAAATTACAAAAAATCACTTGCAGAGGCTCAAAAGCTCATTTCACTCGGAGAAATAAAGAAAGCTGAACAGATTCTTTCTCAACTGAAAAAAGAGCATAAAAAAGATGACTTTCTTCTTAAGCCCTATACTATAGAAAACCTAAAGCAAGATTTATCCACTATTCAAGAAGGCCTGAAAACTGGGTACAAATCGCTTGATGCGACCATTCAAATCCCTCAAGAAGCCATCACCATTATTGCGGGAAGGCCTTCGCATGGAAAAACAACCGCATTGCTTAATTTTTTCGTCAATATGGTCAAGCTCTATCCAGATAGGGAATTTTACTTTTTCTCTTACGAAGAACCTAAAAATCAAATTCTTTTAAAAGTTCTGAATATCTTAACAGGCGAATTCATCAATGAAGCCAATAACCTCGGCAACCTAGAAGGCTATTTGAGAGGGGGTTTTACAAAAAATCCTAAAATCAATGAAGGAGTTGCTCTCCTTCAATCCCTAACTGAAAGCCATAGATTGGTTGTCAGTGATTTTCCTTATTTTGTGGATGACCTAAGCAAAGTCATCGCCAGTTTGAAAGAACGTGGAAAAATGGGAGCAATCTTCATTGATTACATTCAAAAAATAAAATTCAAAGGAAGATCCTCTACAAGACAGCTAGAACTGCAAAAAATATCTGAAACAATTCTGGAAACAGCAAAATTCAATTCAGTTCCTATCATTCTTGGAGCTCAATTTGGAAGAGGGAATACCAAGCAAGAAGTTTTACGCCTCGATAATTTGCGCGAAGCTGGCGATATTGAAAACGATGCTAAACTTGTTTTAGGTATCTGGAATGAAGCTAAAGAAAAATCAGACAGCAAGGGAGAATCACTCATGAGTCGAACTGTAGATTTCGATCTTGTTGTTCTTAAAAATCGCAATGGCCCATCCAATCAAACCATCTCTTTGGTATTTGACAGGCCCTTGTCTACACTAAAAGAAAAAAAATGAGCGATATGAATACTACCAAAGAAAAACCTAAATCAAAAAAAGTAAAAAAACCTTCAATTCCTCTTGTCGGTGAGCTCATTATCCCTCCAAAGGATACGGAAACAAGTTATCAACTCCATGTTGTTGATAAAAAAACGGGAAAAACCGTTGAAATTTTAGATTCTGTTGAAGACATGCAATTGCTTGGTATGTCGCTCAAAATTAAATCATCAGAAAAACAAGAGTGGGAATCCGCCATATCACCCATACAAAGCTTTTCCCCAAATCAGCTTGTCTCTTTGAAGAATATTCTGAATGAGATGGGGCCTACCGCTCAACGCTCTCTTATAGAAGAGGCTATTCAAAACATTATCGACCAATCGTCAAATAAAGACACATTTGCTCTTCCATCGCATGCTCTCATGTTTACGTTGCTTGCTATGTTTGCCGGAAAGCCAGATATGATTCCAAGAAGACTGTTAAGCAAGCCTCATTCCGAATGGACTGCAATAGAGCAAAAAGAAGCCGAAGAGTTCTTATCTTCAATATTAAAAGTCGAAAAAAGCACTTCCTATTTGAACGGAAGAGAAACAATCGAAGAAAAATATATTGCAGTCGTAAGCGATAATCCAAAAGTAGAAGCACAGGCTGAAATTGACATTTCGCTGTTCAAATCTGACATTCACTTCAGAGAGGTTAGCTTAGCCCTTTATATCAAGCGCACATTTGGTGCTGAAGGATTGCGACATCTTCTAGGTTTTTTAATTGGCCTAGAAGAAAATTTTAGAAAAGGCCATTTCATTTGGAGTGTAAATGATCATCTAGCACGACTTGGCCATAGAAAAAAGGCTAATGGCACCTATGACCATGAATTAAAAAAGACTGCCAGCGAAATTATCAGGGTCTTTCAGAGCCTTTTTATCACGGCTAGAAAAAAAGAGGGGAAAAAAGAGGTCATTCAGGGAGAACGCCTTTTTAGCATCGATGGATTCAGGCAAGAGATATTCGATAAGGTTATCATTGATGAAAAAATCAAGCTGAGAGCAACTGATTTTTGGTATAAAAACGCATTTGAACCCAAAGATGGACAATCTGCTAAATATACAAAACTTTTAAAGAAAATTGCTCAGGAGAACCATCGTGAGCATCCTCTTACAATTTACCTAACTCCATTATTGGCCATTTTCTGGAGAATGAATCCTCAACAGAAAATATCCATTCGCAGCTTAATGGACTGGTGCGATTTAGACCCTTCAGGAAGATATAAAATGAGGGATCTCAGATCTCTCGAGTCCGAGCTAAGCTACATGAAAGAGCATGGATACCTGGGAGATTGGTCTCACACTGGAGAAAAGTTTTTACCTTCTGAATGTGCAGATCCCTTTAGTTGCTCTCTTACACTTACTCCACCTGAGTGGTTGGGGCAAGAATTAAGACTCGTCCAAGCAAATAGAGAAATACCTGCACTGGAGAAAAAAGAAGATAAAATCCTTGGCATTGAAGAATTTAAGGAGATATACAAAAAATCCAAACTTAACGTTAGACAATTTGGCAATCATCTTGGTATCACTGGGCAAATGGTCAGTTTTCTCCTAAATGAAAAGAGGCACATTACAAAAGAAGTGTCTGACAAAGTGAGGGCATTTGCTGATAAATTTTCGTAAACAAAAGCGACCTATCTGAATCACAAAGGAATATTCATTTTTATGCGCTTAAACATTAGAAACTTATGTGGAAATTGATATTCAAAAAAAGGGTTAGTTCTTGTAAACAATGTAAACAAAAGCGACCCTTCTTATTCACAGAAAATACCCTGTTTGTAAACAGGATCGCCCCTCCTCAATCTCAATACCGCCCCCTCTCGTTCACGAGACCGACCCCTCTCAATCCCAGGCTGTTTTGTAAGTGATTGATTTTGTTAGACTTATACCTAAGTAAACAACCCTAATTATATTCAACTAGAATATAAAATGTTTACAGCTTCGCAGTAAACAGGCTCTCTCCCGCTTCGCTCCGAGAGCCAAGAAAAAACACATCTTGAAGAAAAAATAACTTGCCTTAAAGCATTTTCTTTTATCAAATCCTTTTCTTTCTCACCAGTTGCAATATTTTTGCTTAAGAGCTTCAACTTAGAAATAAGTCAAACATATTGTTTTTGAAAAGGTCAGTGACTACCCTTTAGTCTCGAAAAAAACTCAATGTGAGACTGACCTATTTGAAGAAAAAACAAAAGATTTGTGCAAACCCTTTTGTGTCTTCGATTAGCAAATGATTGATCATAACCGGCAAAGACCCCCAAACCTCTTTGGTATCGCTCGTGTAAGGATCAACAGGCTGAATTTGAATGATAGGACGATGTACTCTCAAATAAAGATGGCATCTTGTAAACAGCGTAAACAAAATCGACCCCCTTCATTCACAATATTGAAACGCAACTCATTATGCCATCCTGGGAAAATAGCAATGTTTTTTTATATCAGAAAAGTGGAAAAAACTTCTCTCATTATAGTATGAATAGATTTATTAGAATTATCAACGAAAGGTTTTTGAATTGAGGAAAAAGTTTGTAAACCTGTGTAAACAAAATCGACCCCCTTCACTCACAACCTCTCCTGTGATTTCATTTTTTTATAAACAAAATCGACTGATCTGAATCACGAAAACCGCCCCCTCTTAATCACAGAAACGTTTTGCAAAAATTACTGTTACTCCAATAGAGAAAAGTCAGTGAAGCAGAATATCGGTGTATGTAAATTTCCTTAACGTGCTTTAAAATTCGAATTCTGTGCTGACTCATAAACTTATGACTGAAAAAGTATGTTGGTTAATTTTCGGTTTTCATTTTCTGAGACATCCCATATTTTAGGGTCTTATATATTCTTCACCCCGTAAAGTGGAATTTCGCGAAGGTGGTTGTGTTTGCCAAACATCCCCTCTGAAATTTTTATGCCATAAGGGCTTTTTGGATGTTGGCTTAGGAATACATTTAAACTTTTCATTCCCCCTTTAATTTTTGATTTTACTTCAACAGGGATGATCGTTTTATTATGGATAGTGATAAAGTCGACTTCGGCATTGCTTGTGGCCGATTCGTTGTGCCAATAGTAAAGTTCTCCTTTTTGGGAAGGCTCGGAATAGGAAATCAATTCCTGTGCCACCAGTTGTTCTGCGCTGAACCCAAATAATTCAACTTCCAATGGATGGGTCACCCATTCAGCTAAGTCGAGCCCAAGAATTCTGTGCGCAATTCCGATGTCAAAGAAAAAAACTTTAAATTTTTTTTCATCAACTTCAGCTCCTAGAGGATACGATTGTGCGGCGGTGTGAAAACACTGATATGTAATGCCTGCTTTATTTAGAAGCTGAAGTGCTTGTTTAATTGGGTAAGTTTTGGCGTCGGGGTCAACACTGATGTATTTAAATTTCTTTCCTAGCTGTTTTGGGATAGAAGAGAATACATGTCCTACATGTTCCACCTGGTGGGCTTTGGCATATTTTTGAAAATCATCGATATAAGTTTTAATGATCCGATCTTGAATCCTTTGACACAAAGAGGAATCCTTGTGTGTAAGCCATGTATCCACTACAGCCGGCATTCCTCCAAGCCACATATAATTTCTCAGGTAGTCCAAAATCACTGCGTGAGTGGCAGGATCGATGCTTTCACGTTCAATATTTTCCCGTAGATCATCCCGCTGATTCGCAGTCAAAAATTCCATGAAAGAAAGAGGATATAGGAATAAGTAATCAACTCTTCCCACAGCCACTCCTAATTTTTCTAAAGTAAATTCGAGGAGGGACCCAGCGGCGATCACATGAAGTTCAGGCATCTCTTCCTTAAAATAGCGTAAATAGCGAATCGCGTCGGGGCATTCCTGGATCTCATCCAGAAACAAAAGAGTTTTTCCTGGAATAATTTTTTTTTGTGTATATACCTGCAGTTGTTCTAGCGTTTTTTCAAGTGAAATATGAGAGGGGAAAAGAGCATGCACCCTCTTGTCTTTTTCAAAATTTATCTCGATATAGGAGGAAAATTCTTTTCCGAATAGGCTCACTAACCATGATTTCCCTACCTGACGAGCTCCTCTAATCAATAAAGGAACACGAATGGGGTCATTACGCCAATTTTTCAAAAAGTTTAGATGATCTCTTCGCATAGTTTGCCTTCTTTTAGTCTTATTTTAGAGAAAATATGGGGATAAATCAAGTTTTTTTAGAAAAAACATGGGGATAAATTTTATAAATTTAGAAAAAATAGGCGGATAAATTTTGAGATTTTAAAAAAACAGACAATTTTCATTCAAAACTTTATTGCGCGTTAATGGAATTTAGCGACCAATGCTCCAAATAGTGATTCGTCAAATTCAATTGTGCCATATTCGGATTGATGACCTGTTAAAGGCTGGCCATTAAAGCTACGAAGATCGGTTATGTGTGCCATCGCCCTCAACACAGGGATAGATTTGTAAACCATGTAAACAAAATCGACCTTTCTGGTTCACAGATTTTGATGAAAGAGATTTGTTGTTGTTTTATCGGCATTATCATTTTAGGCATGCTGTAGAAGCACATGAAAGCTCTTTTAAACAACGATTTATACAATAAAGCAACGCATTTTTCATTTTTGGTAAGGTGCCAATTTTTGTTTAACTTACCATAGGCCCTGCCTTGTAAACACATGTAAACAAAATCGACCTTTCTCATGCACACTACTAAAAATAGCCAGGAATATGGACTAACAAACAATTGGAAGGTTGGTCATCCATAAAGCTGGGTATATGGGAAAAAATCTTTCTGGCTTTAGAAGGGGAGTGTAGTTTTTCTCTATGAAGAAACATCTTCCCCTCCCTGAATTCCTAGGTAGCTCAAATACAGTAATCTTTGAATTAGGTTCTTTTTCGTGATTGATATCGTGAAAAAGAATTCAGTCTATTGAAAACCATTCATAAATATTTGACTTCTGGAACATAATATTGTAAAAGAGTACTGAGACTAACATAAGAAAGTATAAAAAATGGTTGCTCTGAAGTCTTGTATAGGCTGAACGAGTGATTTCATCCATCCAAAAGTGGTGAAGCTTCAATGAGCCGTTTTTCATGCGGATTATCGTTAGTCACTGATTTATAAGTGTTTATGCAACATAAGCATTATTATCAGACGTTAAATTAACGACTCATTAGCTCAATTCTTTAAGTTCTCAAATCCCCCATTTATCCAATCAATCTAAGCGTGATTTTTTTAACATGGGGGTTTTATGGTTCGCTCTTTTCTATTTGTCTCTCTAATTTTTCTTGTAACTGGTTGTGCGGCAATGCCGGAATTATTCAAAGCCGTCGAAGACATTGCAACAGATACAGCTGTTAAAGTGGAGATCGACAAAGAAGCTTTTCAAAAAGACACTGATGTGACAGTTGCCATCGAAGTGAAAAATAAGGATAAGGATCCGGTTGTTCAAATTCAACAGGTTCCGGTTCAACAGGTTCCTGTGAAATGATGCCAGCCGAACTAAAATTGATGCTTTCGCAAGCCTACATGGCTTATGTGAAGCCCTACCAATTTATTTGTCTGATTGTTATCATCAGTCTAATCATTGGATACATCAGCGTGCTTACTCTTGGGGATGATAATCCCATAGAGGAGGCTGCCGAGGAAGTTATCAAGGAAGAGACAGGGATAAGCCTAGAACTTACCCCTGATTCTAAGCCTAAATAAGCTCGTCCATTGATTGTGGGACTTCATCTGAATGGGGCGCTAATGGTGCGATTACAGTCGCTTCACTAGCGGCCTTATTCTTTCCTTTCTTCTCTGCTTTTTTTTGATCAGCCTTCCACTTTTCAAAAGCAGTCAAGAATCCAGCTTCGTTGGCAACGGCTGAATTGATAATTTGAGTTTCTGTCTTATTGGTAGCTTGAGCGATTTTACGGACATAAGCCACCTTATCGTCCTCGCGGAAGTGTTTTTCGCAAAAAACCTCGTATCCCTCAATCTTGACATGTTCGATTTGTTTAGGCTCTTCAGATTGTTGAAAAGGTTCAATTTTATGACTACTTAGCTGTTGAGAAGCTGTTTGGATAATTTCTGGATGATCTTGGACTTCTTGAGGAACGATTGGAATTGTTTCATCGCCTAGCTCACCATGGATATAGACGTTTCCGATGACATCCGGCATAAATTTGCGCGCTCCTCCGGAAAGGCAGCGGCAAAATAACATGTCTCTCAAATGTGTCTGCCAATTTTTTTTACCGAGGTATCCTGCCTTTTGCGCTTCTTCTACCGTGTATGCGTAATCGATGTGCTCCTTATCTTCACGACGTTTAAACCGGATGACGCATCTTTGTTGGGTAAGTTCAATCAGTTTTGCAGAATGGCCCGATCTAATAATCATGGCGTTCATCATTTGGGCGCTGATCGAGACTTTCCCCTCGATGTTATGCAACCCTCCATTCAAACATGCCATTGGAGGTAGTCCTAATTCCCTGGCTGTTAAAACAACAGCAATTACCCCGCCAGGTCCGAGCTTTTGATAAAATGGGCATTTACCTAATTCATGCCCCCACTTAAAAATCTCCTCTGCTTCCAAATTTTTTGGCAGCATCTGAGTATCTGATAATGTCATTGCGTAATTCATAATGAGCTCCTTAGTTTTTCACGCGCATGGTGATTTCTTCTTTTTCAAAAACTTTTATGCCTGGAATATTCCGAATACCTTGCTTGACTGCTTCATCGATCTTTTTTTCATCAAGAGTAAGATATTCACGAGGAATAGATTGTTCATCTTCGAGCTCCCAGGCCCACTTTTTCACTTTGGTAAGTTTTCCATCTTCCACTAGCATTTCTCGCGATTTACTGATAAAGGAGGAATTATTAGTGGAAGAGGCTTGCTTGAGGTACTCGTCCAGCTTATTTTTAAGATTGTTTTCAATTTGCTCTAATTTCGATTCGTACTCTTTGACGATTTTGTTTACAGCCTTTTGAAAGTCAAGATGCGGGCGAACAATGGACAATCTTGTTTCATCCAGCTGCTTGCGAATTTTACGGGCTTGCAAGCTCATAGAAAGCGCTTGGCTGGCGCTCTCTTCATTAACTACTTCATGTTCCGATGCGCGGGAAATGAGAGGAGTAAGATCAAGCTTTTTACTAAGCAATTGCTGAGCTTGCCCTACCGTCATGCCCCCTGCTTCGATTTTCATGACTTCGTTTTTTTTAATAGCCTCGTTGGCCTGTTCAAAATCAAACATGTTTTTTACTCCTTAATCGAAAAATAATATGAATAAGAGTGCTAGAAGGCTTCCCGCTCCAGCCTTTCTTTGCCTCCCGCTTTTAGTTAATGGGATTTTAATTGTGCGGGAGATACTGCTCTTGGCTCTGCTAAACCCGATCAATTTTTTCCAGCTAAAACCGCCTTTATTCATAATCAACCTGCTTTTTTAATTGTTGGATGGATTGTTGTACAGAAAGTTGGGTAAATGGAAACCTGGTTTTCCAGATTCTCATCCACCTCTTCGTAGTCGTGAGCATTTTCTTCCTCCCATTGGTCAATGCAATCATCTGAACAAAAGACAAACTTCGAGTCATATTTGGTTTCTAAAGAGTCATCAGAATTGAAATACTCTTTGCACATCGCACACTCGATGAACCTCGGAGCATACATCTCGTCAATCATTCGATCTGTTTGTGCTTCGTAAGCAATTTCCATTCTGTCAATCCAATCCATCTTTTTCTCTTTTTTTAGACTCTACCATCTGTTATACACAACACGATATGTATTTATCGATATTTTTCCTAGAGAAAAAGAATATTTAAAACCAAAAAAATTAACCTTTGGAGGCTTGTGCGTACTTTTTTTTCAATCATTGCTATTTAAAAAAATGAAAGAGCTCGACAGCACTTAAAAATAAGCGCTCATCTGCATCATGATTGGTGTATTCTACAATCTTTGGCAGCTTCCCTTCTCTATCTAAGAGAAGACAGATACGCCTTGAAATATCAATGCCCTGGCTGGCGCGCATCAGATATCGGTAAGCTGCTGTTTGCAATTGCCACGATAGGCTTGCCTGCTGGGGTGTTTTTAAATCTACGAGAGTCTCAGTTTTATCTCCTTTGATAGTTGCTACCATATCGAGCTTGCCAGTGATGAGATACTTGCTGCAAGAAAGCCTCATTTCGCTTACCCATACGTCCTCAACCATCGCATCAAACCATTGAATGAAGCTCTCAACGTAAGGCAGGCAATCCTTCTCTACTTTTTCAATAAGCAGATTTTGTGTGTAGAGTTCGCAGTATTTGTGAACCCGAGTCCCTCTGTCCGCAGCTTTTGCAAGGACTGCAGGATCAATTCCATCAAATGAGATGTATGGTTGAAGAACTTCTGTAACCCTGGCATATCCAGGGGGGATGTCATCTGAATTATTCATTTTGTTCCTTCTCTTTATCGAGTAAAATCATAAAAAGAGGACGGACTGTCCCCTTTTCATTTGGTTTTCTTTTTCTTTTCTAAATCCTTTTCATAAGCAATTGACAGCTTGCGGAATTGGGATCCTAATTTTTCTAGGTCAATTAGAAGCTGCCGGACTCGAAAGAGACAGGAAACTGTATATTTTCCGGATTTCTCACTATCCCTTTTGGCTTTAATGAGGTCGTACTTGAACGTCTCCGTTAATTCAAGAATCTCGCTCATTGCGCTCTCTAGGGTTAGGGCGTCTAGAAATGCTTTATCCATTTTTTTCCTGTCCATATAATTGAGTCCTTTTTTGCTTGAGGAATTGGTTAATTTAAGGCTAGCATAATGCCAATCCCTGTAAAAATTCCTGAGAGGAATAACAGCTGCATAGGAAGAAGCATTTTGCGGAATTCCACTTTTAGGGGGGCTGGTCGGCAAACTTGACCCCTAATTTTATTCTGCAGCTTCTATGTTTGAGGGATAAATCCACCTCTACCTTCGGCGCTTACGCACTGTAGATCCATATTGTTTCTTTGTATTATTTCCTTTATCATCTTCAACTCTTGTTACTGATTCAATCTCAAACCTTACAGCAACCAAAGGGAACGAATCCAATTGATCGCAATAGAAATTGCACAAGTGAAGTGCATGTTTGAATGAATCGGCTTCGATACCAATTTCGTGTATCATAACCTTTTTCATTCTTATCTTGAAATCCATTTTTTTTGCCTTTGGAGACTTGTAGACAGGAATTTATACGGAATGAGATTTTAAGCAAACGAAAAGATTAACATAAACAATCTACCTTGCGATATACTTCGCAAGATTAAGGGGAGGCTGAATAGATATGGAGCAATGTATGGAACTAGAGCGCTGGTTGAGAAAAAATAATATGGAAACTAACGAGCTTGCTAGGCTCTCCGGATGTACCCGTCAAGTGATTTGGAAGGCAAAAAAGAATGAAACGATAGACGATGAAACAGCTCAAAAAATCTATTTTATTACGGGCGGCCAAGTGAAGCCGGTTTCCCGGTCAAAAGGTCGTCCAAAAAAAATACACAAACAAACTTTACTCAATTAATACAAAAAATATAAGGCCAAGCATCAATTCATGCCTTTTCCGCAAAAATATAAAGTCAACGATGACGAATGCATAGAATTCAAGAGAAAAGCCATAGCGCGCAGAGATGTGGCGAAGGCTTTGAAAGAAGGGAGGATACAACGACCTGTCTGCTGCGACCTCTGTACTTTAGAACATAGCAAGCTTGAGGCGCATCATGTCGATTACGGAAATCCATTATCCATTTATTGGCTTTGCAGTACATGCCACGGGGTAGTTCATAAAAAAAGCCACCCGTTGAATCCGAATAATAATGTTCAGACTCCAGCCCTTACTCATTGGAGACGGGATGAGAATCAGATTGTTTCATTCTCTCTTCCATTTGAAAACTTCATTGTCATCAAAAAGCTTGCGGACGAGCAGAAAATTTCTATTCCTAAGTTTTTGAGAGGGCTGATACTGAGAGAATTTCCCGTGGATGATGATCAGATAAATTTTGACTTCAAGGTAAGAAGGATACATGACGACACACAAAATGACCAAATCCAAGGAACACAAAACTTGGATCAGAATCAAGATGCTTTGCTACAACAAAAACGCGAAAAGCTACAAGAGCTACGGAGGGCGAGGCATCACAATGTGCCCAGAATGGAAGAGCTCTTTCATCAAGTTCTTTGAGGACATGGGTCCTAGGCCAGAAGATTGCGACGGAATAGAACTTATAAGCTTGGATCACGATTTTTGCAAAGCAAACTGCAGATGGGTGGGACCGCATAATCGAAGGCCATTATCTGAAATGCCTGGCAATAAAAAGAAGGAAGGAAAAAGAACCTTTAAAGAGTCAACCATGGTTTGCATCAGAGTAGAGAAGGACTACCATAAGTTTTTGAAGCGTCTTGCAATCGAGAAGTCAAGGGAAACAGGTAAAATTTATTCCGTATCGCAGCTGATTCGAGAAATAATAGAAAAGAATGCCCCCATGCCGTTGCCACAATAACAAGGTGTATTTAATGCAGAAAATATTTAAAATGAATGTGCACCATAAGCACTGAATCGGAGTTTATTATGGCTAAGCCGCCGCTAGATGTATATTCGTTGAAACAATGGGAAGGCAGAGATAACAACTTTGCTGTTCTTCTTAAAATCAGCTCCAAATGGCAAGTCAGAATAGGAACAGCTGACAACAGCTTTTCAACGGATGAAAATGCGACCAGGATTGCCGAGACTGGAAGACCAATTTTTTACTCAAATGCAGCCAGTTATTTCCCTGATTTTCTTGTTAAAGGCGCTGATTATTTAGAGCCTTTAAGCGGGCAAAATCCATACCCATGATGTTATTGCTGAGACAATGCTTAGGGAAGCTTCTTCTTTTTCTCCCTGCTCCATTTCTTTTCAAAAATTAATCCTGCAAAAAATGAAATTTAGCTTTGTATTATTAGGGTAAAGTCTTTATTGTGAAAAAGTATTTATGCAACAGTGCGCTGTTGTGTGATGCTCGGTTATGGTGGCGTCGTTCCGTTATGCGGGGGTCAACCAAATCCGACAGAGACTAAAGATTAACAAGAGGAAATCAAGAATATGGAAGACTCCCAACTCGAATTCTTAGCTTTCGATGAGACCCCTGCAGAAAAATATTTAGGGGTTGCAAGCATCAGATTTTTCGGTCAAATCATTTTGCGATACAAAGTCCAGAGAACCAAAGACGGCAATGGCATATTTATTGCTGCTCCGAGCTTTAAAAAGGTAGATCAATCAGGTGAGCATTGGTGTCAGTGGTTTATGCTGGACTCAATGAGTCAAAATGAGACGGTCACCAATTTAATTAAAACGAAAGTCAAAGCGCATTATAATTCTCGATCCGGCGGCTCTTCCTGTGATCAAAATGGTTTTGGCGGGTATAGTCCGTCTTGCGCTCAAAAAGCTGCTCCTGCGTCTATTGGATGGAGTTCTCAATCACTATCCCCTAGGACTGCATAAGCCCTCTAAGACTCATAAGAACTCAGTTACTCCCCTCCTCAATTACTCCTGTAAAATCCAGCTAATATTAGATTTTTAAAAAGCAACCATTGCACAAGGCCGTCCCATGCCGAATGTTAGACATGAGGAATCACTCGAAGGGTTTGCGATACCTGAGTTTATTCAGGTCGTTTCGCCGCCTCCGGTTCGTCAAGAAACCGAAGGGGATGCTGCCCGAAAAAGCGATAGCTGTTCTTACAGCGCGCAATATCGAGAAGACCAATAAACGGTCAGCGATCCCTCTTTGCTGACATGCGTCAAAACCGCTTTAGACTTTGGTTAAAGGAGTGATTCATGCCTATTCCCACCAACGTTTTTGATCAGATCAATAACCTTGCTTCCACTCTAGGAACAAATGATTTCTATGAGCAAAGACTTGATAATGACAGTGCTGGAAGACCGCTTTATGTCGGGTTTTCTGCCATCCCAAATGAAAGCGTAGATAATACGACGTGGTTTATCCGCAAGCTTAGCTATGACAATAATGGCTTCATTAATCGAGTCCAGATACCTGATGCAGGAGCTGGCTTTACCTATAGTTGGACCAATCGGGCGACTTATTTTTCATAGGAAAGATTATGACAATTTACGGATATAACCCATTTACAAACAATCTTGATAAGTCAGGAACTGGCGGTGGTAGTACTGGCAATGTCATCGGACCTAATTCATCCGTTCAAGATGACATAGCGACCTATGCCGATAATACAGGAAAAGTCATCAAAGATTCGGGAACGAAGATTAGTGATTTACTCGCAGTGGCAAACAATCTTTTAGACGTTGCCGATCCTTCTACTGCATTTGACAACATATCTCCGCTTACAACCAAAGGAGATTTACTAGTCAGGACAGCTTCAAATAATGTAAGGCTTCCGGCAGGTCCAGATAACCAGGTTCTGACGACAGATTCTACCACTCCTGAAGGTGTTAAATGGTCTCCTCAGGCCTTTGTATTCCCTTTTATTGAAGTTACAAGCACTTCTCAAACGATGTCGGTCAATACAGGCTATATTGCAAATAATTCTGTGCTCGTAACGGCAACTCTTCCTTCTACATCGGCCGTTGGAGATCTTGTCTGGATAGTAGGAAAGGGTTCTGGCGGATGGCAGATTGCTCAAAATGCTGGACAAAAGATTCATTTCGGCAATCAAGAAACCACAACTGGATCAGGAGGACATCTAGACTCTTCTAATCAATATGATACCATTCAGCTTCTTTGCACTTCAGCAAATACTGATTGGACGTGTACAGGTATTTCTCAAGGCAATATTGAAGTAACTTGATGCTTAAAATATAAAATTACAAAGGATCGGTCGATGGCTAAGAAATTTCCAAAATGGCGCGTTGGATTATCCTTCACGCAATATTTTATGGTAGAAGTTGAAGCTCCTACTGAAGAAATGGCTATAGAAAGAGCCTGGAAGGGCGCTTGTCACGAGAGTGATAAAATGGAGACGGGAAGCGCTTCAGCTGTAACTTCTGTATTCATATGCGATAGAGAGGCTAAAGACTTTGCTCATTATGTGCCCGAAATCTATCCGAATATGGATAGTAACAAATCATAAATATGTAAATTGCTGAGTCTCATTTTTTGGAGTATTCATGTAGTGGTTTTTGTATTGAAAAGGCTTTTTCTCGATTTGGTCATCTTTGCTCTTTGCTTTCACAGCTATGCTGTAGGCAATCGCAACGGATTGCTTCCTTTTATACCCTTCCCCTATCAGCTTCTTTATATTCGCGTGAATAGTCTTCGCTACTTCCTTGAACTAGGGGCATGTTAATCTCCTTAGAAATTTAAAGACTAATCTTACTATTTTTAAACTTCTAGCACAAGATGAGAGTCATGATTATTGGATGTACTTGCTTTAAGGCGATCCTTCGTTATGAGAAACTAACGATTTTAGTCTGATAGCCCGCTTTAGCTAAACGTTCTGAAATAGCGTTTTCATTTTGTACAGCACTATTAAAATGCACGTCAATATGTTGGTTGTTGGCATTTGCTCTAACTTTGTCTACTCCTGGGAAAGTTTTTAGCATGCGCTCGATACGCTCTTCACTACCAGAACAGCATAGCTGTTGATCACCGATCACCTCGAATATGACAGACTTTAACATACATTACCTCATTTTTTGTTTCTTTGGATCGATTGGTTCGTCTGCCCGACCGTTTTAATTGCTTGAAAGAAATAGGTCCCGCGGCTCCATAGAGAATTAATAAAGATCGATGTCACGCTTGCCGCCATTGCTACCATGCCCCAAATGGGATAAACCAATCCTGTCGCCGCCGCTGGAATTCCTAGGCCATTAAATGTAAAGGCAAGGATTACGTTTTGCAGCATCTTCCCATAACTATAGCGACTAATCTCGTAGGCATCAATTACGGCACCAACCCGTTTGTTCAGAATGATCACGTCAGCTGATTCGACAGCAATATCAGCACCGCTGCCAAAGGCAATCCCCACTTCTGCTTGCATTAAAGCAGGTGCATCATTGATACCATCTCCAACCATAACGACGCGCGCGTTCTTTTGAAGTGTGCGAATAATTGCTGCCTTCTCGGCTGGTAACACTTGTGCATGTACGTCTTCGATTCCGACGGCATGAGCAAAATATTGTGCAGCCCGATCATTATCACCAGTGATCATACTCGTGCGTATGCCGAGTTCATGGAGTCGTCGAACAGTTTCTGCTGCGTCTGGCCGAAGCGCGTCGCCAAGTGCTAATAGTCCGATAAGCTCACTTTCTTGTGAAACACAAATAACTGTCAAACCCTGTGCTTCAAGCTCATGGATTTGTGCATCCAGAGTTGAGAGATTCACTTTTTGATCAAATAGAAAAGTCGGACTCCCGACTATTAGGCTTAAGTCACCAAGATTTGCTTTGACACCTTGACCTGTGAAGGCCTCGAATCCTTTAGCCTCTTGCAAAGAAATATTGCGTTTGAATGCTTCTTCCACTACAGCCCTAGCAAGTGGATGTTCTGAGCCTGCTTCTACGGAAGCTGCAAGCGCGAGTAACTCAGATTCTGTGTTGTTAACAGGAATGATTTCACGAACTGCAGGATGTCCTTCAGTAAGCGTTCCTGTCTTGTCGAAAACAACTCGTTGTACACGTCGCAAAGCCTGAAAGGCCTCTCCAGTGCGCATGAGTATTCCACGCTCGGCAGCCTCGCCTGCTCCACGCACAATAGACAGAGGTGCAGAGATCCCTACTGCACATGGATAACCCATGACAAGCACGCTTAGTCCGGCAAACATTGCTCGTTTTAAATCTGGAGAGCCTCCGCCAAACATTGGAGCGACAATCCAGAAGATTGCTGCGCCAACGGCTGTGAGTAATACAATTGGAGTATAAACACGAAGCACTCGGTCCACAAGATGGAGCAAGCCAGGCTTCAGGGCGCGAGCATCTTCCACACTCCGAATGACTTGTCTAAGAAAACTTTCTTCCCCCACTACAATTACTCGCACCAGAAGTGTGCCATGTCCGTTTAGCGAACCACTAATAATCCGATCTCCTAGTTGCTTCTCAATTGGCATTGGTTCGCCAGTGATAAGTGATTCATCAACATCTGACTCACCAGATTCAACTTCTCCGTCAACCGATACCCTTTCGCCTGGTAGAATTCGCACCAAATCTCCAACACGCACTTGTTCGAGTGGAACTTCTTGTTCTTTTCCATCCTTTAACACATGTGCTACATCAGGCTCTAGGTCTAATAGTTTCTTGACTGCCTGAGAACTCCGCGTTTTTACGATCAATGATAACCATTCGGAAAAGATATGATAAGTGAGCACCATTACCGCCACTGAAAAGAATGCTGTTGTTGGATAGTCTAATGGATTAAACACCAAGCCAATAATTCCGCCTATAAGTCCTGCGAACGCCCCAAATTCAACTAACACGTGTTGATTTAAGATACCACGCACCAATGCAGCCGCTGCCATTTTTACGATATGCCAACCAACGCCGAAAATAAGAAAAACGGCAAGTGCTCCAGCTAACCAGGGGGTAGCAGTACCGAACGATCCATTCAGTTGAAGCGCATAAATGCCAGTACCTGTGGTTGCAAGAATAGTAGTTCCGACAAATGCATAACCCAAACCATAGCTACGTAATACAACGAATGAGAATCCCACAAGGGTTGCAATAGAAAACACGCATAGCCAGAACCAATCGCTGTTAATCGGGTACCCTGCTAAACCCATTGCAGCAATACTCATTGCCAGACCAGTTAAGAATCGCCTACGTTCACGCACAAGAGCACGTTCTTGTTCTTCGAATGGAATTAACTTGCGTGGATCGGAAATGGTATAGCCGAGATCCTTGAGGGTCTGCAGTAAATCCTCGGCTCGTACCACGTTGGGATCGTATTCAATAAGCGTCTGTTCATGTGTCAAACTTACTGAGACCTTGTCCACACCAGGTCGTTTTCCTAACGACTTTTCAATTGTGCTGGTGCACAAAGAACAATGCAGCCCACCAATATGTGCGCGGATTCTGTGATGACCTGGTATTTTGGAAGGCTCTTCGTGCCAAAAACGAGGAGTGACCTTATCGGTTATTGTAGCATTCATAATGATACCCCCTTTATTTTTTGTTGTCACAACGTTGTCATTCTTGCCATACCTGTTCCAAATTTAATTCGGATAAAGCACTAGCAAGATTTTCTCTTGCTTTTGGGACATTTGGACACTCGCAGTCATAAATGAGTTCTATTTTTAACATTTTCCACCTTCGAATATAAACATTCAATTATTGGGCAGTCTTTTGTTATAGAACCGCTATCACAAATTTCAATGAGCTTTTCTAGAACTGATTTAATTTTGCTTAAATTTATTATTTTTTCTTGAACTTCTTTGATTTTTGCTTGGACTTCACGCTTAACTTTATCACATTTCTTGATGTCTTTGATTTGAATGGAAAGAAGTTCATCTATTTCATTTAAAGTAAAACCAAGTTCTTTGGCATGTTTGATAAATACTATACGTTGCACGGTTTCTAATGGATATTTTCTGTACCCTGATTCAGAACGAGCCGGTTCTGGAATAAGCCCTCTCCGTTCATAATATCGAATTGTCTCGATATTTACGTTTGCCTGTTTTGCTAATGCACCGGTAGTAAGTTCTTTTGTCATTCTCCACCCCACCTTGACTTAATTTTATTATAAACCATGTACTTAGGTACTGAGTCAAGATAAATTTATAATTTAGAACAAAGAGGAGAAAAAGTGTTACTTTTTCCGTGGTTAATGAGATCTTCGGATCCGAACTTCCAAAATCTTGGTCATTGCTATCTAATGACTTTTTGAATGGTTAGATCTCAGTTCTTGTAGGGAAGCATTATCTACACGGATTATGATTATGAATTTCGATCACAAGATGAAAAGCTTTATAAAATGATTGCCTGCCAGATTTTTCTTGTTGAGGAATATTCCGATATGAGAATATACAAAGTTATTAAGATAAGGAGTCCTTTTATGAAGCTTATTCAAATTTATGAGTGTCTCTGTGATGAGACTCGATTGCGTATCTTGAATCTTTTGTCAGTTACTCCGCTTTGTGTTTCTCACTTGCAAAAAGTTTTACAAATGACTCAGGTCAAAATGTCGAAACATCTCACCTATATGAAAGAAAGAGGCATGGTTGAAGCAACTCGCTGTGAAAATAGAAAGCTTTATTCATTGTCTAAAGAAGCAAGCGCTGAATTGGAAAGTAATATGAAATGCCTCAAGGATTGCAGTAAAGAATATCCAATTTTTAAAAAAGACTTGGAAAAGCTAGAGGAGATTCTGAGTGAAGTAACCGAGCTTAAAGAAAAAATTAAATTAAAATCTTAAGGAAGGAATTTATGCGCAGATTAAGGACCATGATTTTTTTAGGAATGCTGAGCTTGTGCTCGTTAAGCCTTTTTGCTGATGACAGCTCTAAAGTCATACAAAATGCAGCTGGTGAGAACAAACACCTCTTTATTTTTTTCTATAAAGATCAGAATGAAAAAACACTTCGTCTTCAAAATGTTTTCGATCAAGCAATTCAAAAGATGGGTGAACATGTAAAATCCATCAAAGTCAAAGCTAATGATCCTTCTGAAAAATCCATTATTGAACGATTTAATCTTAAACGTTCTCCAATGCCTTTTGTTGTGGTCTTGGCTCCAAATGGAGCAATAACAGGAGGTTTTCCTTCTTTTACTGAAGAACAGCTTATGGATTCCCTTTCTTCTCCAGGAGCAGCTAATTGTCTTAAGGCGTTACAGGATCGAAAGCTTGTCCTCCTATGTTTGCAGAACAGTCAAACTGCCAATAATGAGGCTGCAATAAAAGGAGTGAATGACTTTAAAGCTGATCCTCGTTTTGCGAATGCTACAGAGATTGTCATGATCGATCCTTCCAATCCTAAAGAGCATAAATTTTTGAATCAATTAGCTCTTGATACGCGTTCTTCTCAAGCAACAACAGTACTAATATCTCCACCTGCTGAGGTAATCGGGACATATCAAGGTCTTACAACGAAGGCTCAACTAGCCTCTGATTTACAAAAAGCTACTTCTGGATGCTGCGGACCTGGTGGATGCTGTCCTGGTGGCAAATGCGGACCAAGATAGGAGAAAAATATGAATTGGAATACTTTGGTTTTTCGTGAGTTATTACAACGCAAAAACAAGCTTATTACAAGTGGGCTTGCGATTGTTCTTGGAATCGCTGTTATTGTGACTATAAACACAGTTACAACCTACTCTGAAAAGGCTATTTCTAAGGAGTTGGATGCTCTTGGAGCTAATATTCTTATATTGCCTCATGGAGCCTCTCTTGTAGATTACTACAGCGCAGATCTTCAGGCTGGTGAAATCCCAGAGGAATATGTCACTTTATTGACAACATCTAATCTTGAAGGATTAGATAACTTATCTCCTAAGCTATCTGTTCCAGTAAATGTAGGTGATAAACAAGTCACCCTAACAGGGATTCTTCCAAAAAATGAGTTTCAAAGCAAGGCAAGCTGGCAGGGAGCTGGAATTTTCTCAAGGCCAAAAAGTTGTGGTAACGTCGACGATATTTTTGGACTTACTCAAAAAGCACCTAAGGAAACTCTTGTTCGGAAGCGAGTGATTGAGACCTTGGAGCCGAATGAGGTTTTGGTTGGTTCGGATGTAGCATCAAAGCTTCAATTAAAAGAAGGCGAAGAAATTGCTATGCTGGACAAACCTTTTAAAATATCAGCCATTCTTCCACAGACAGGAACAGTCGATGATTCCCGTGTTTTTGCCCATTTACATACTGTACAGGATTTAACAGGTAAAGATGCAGTGGTTAATGCCATTGAAGTGGTTGGCTGTTGTGAGCAAATCTCTAAGGGATTAGTTGCTAAAATTAACTACCTCATTCCCGATGCCCAGGTCATCACTATTTCCCAAGTTGTCGATACTCAAGTTAAAACGAATGCGCTCATGAGAAACTTATCCACTCTATTTTTGGTTATTATCATAGCGATTGGAGGGGCTAGCATTGCTAATGACATGTACAATAATGTCTATGAAAGGAGAAAGGAAATTGGAACCCTTGTCGCTCTTGGAGCAAATTCATCGGTAGTGCTTAAGGTGTTTCTTAAAAAAGCTTTGCTTTTGGGAATTTTAGGAGGGGTTGGTGGGTATATCATTGGTACAATTATTGCGGTTGTGCTGGGACCTTTGGTAGCTGGAGTTCCTGTTTTGCCCATTCCTTATTTATTTTTTGTAGCGGTAGGATTGTCAGTTTGCATTACTCTCATTGCAAGCTATTTCCCAGCAAGGTATGCCACTCGGCTTGATCCTTGTACAGTACTTCAGGAGGTTTAAATATGTTGAAAGTTAAAAGTGTAAGCAAAATTTATAAGAAACGAGATCAAGAAGTCAAAGCTATTGATAATGTTTCTTTGGAGATTCCTAAAGGGGATTTTGTTTCTATTATTGGACCAAGTGGTAGTGGAAAAAGTTCTTTATTATTGATGCTCGGGGGGATGCTATCTCCGTCATTAGGTAAAGTGTTTATTGATGATGAATCTCTTTATGATTTGAGTCCAAATGAGATAGCAGCTCTTAGACAGAAGAAAATTGGTTTTGTATTTCAAACGTTTAATCTCATTCCATATCTTTCAGCCATCCAAAATGTTCAGGTCCCCTTATTGCTAAGCGGTATGCATGAGAAAGATCAAGTGGAAAAAGCTCAATATCTTTTACAAAGAGTTGGTTTAGATGATCGTATGGATCATAAGCCTTCAGAACTAAGTGTAGGACAACAACAAAGAATAGCTTTAGCTAGAATGCTTGCAAACGATCCATCGATTATATTAGCCGATGAACCTACTGGAAATCTTGACCCTGAAATGAGTCAAACAGTGATAAAATTTTTAATAGACTTAAATGAAGAAGGACGGACCATAGTCATGGTTACTCATGACATGAAAGTAGCCAATCAAGCTAAAAGAAGTGTGATAATTGCAAAAGGTGGAACTGTAGGTTAACCAAATGCTTAGAGATTCTGTAAAACGTCTTTCATTTTTAGACCGCTACTTAACATTTTGGATTTTCTTTGCCATGTTAGTAGGTGTTGCAGGGGGTTATTTTTACCCTGGCATCCGTGACGTGGTTAATCGGTTTCAATTTGGAACGACGAATATACCCATAGCAATTGGTCTTATCTTAATGATGTACCCTCCTCTTGCTAAGGTTAAATACGAACGTATTGGAGCAGTCTTTCGAAATTTTAAAATTCTTTTTCTTTCATTAGTTCAAAATTGGCTTATTGGGCCGATTTTAATGTTTGCTTTAGCGATTATCTTTCTACCGAACCATCCTGAATACATGGTAGGTCTTATTTTGATCGGATTAGCAAGATGCATTGCCATGGTTATTGTTTGGAATGACTTAGCAAAAGGAGATAGAGAATACTGTGCCGGGTTAGTGGCTTTTAACTCTGTTTTTCAAATTCTACTCTTTCCTTTATACGCTTATGTCTTCATTACCATTTTGCCCACTCTTTTTGGGCTTGAAGGCAGTGTAGTCAACATTTCCATAAGAGAAATAGCCAATAGTGTATTCGTCTATTTAGGAATTCCATTTTTAGCTGGGATTATTACGAGAATCATTGGAATTAAGGCTAAAGGAATAGATTGGTATGAAAATTACTTTATGCCGTTAATTTCTCCCATCACATTAGCTGCGCTTCTATTCACAATACTGATAATGTTTTCTCTTAAAGGAGAATATATTGTTCAGCTTCCATTTGATGTTCTAATTATTGCTTTGCCATTAGCTGTTTATTTTCTGATCATGTTCCTATTCTCTTTTTATTTTTCGTATAAATCCGGTGCTAATTACGAACAGTCCGCGACCTTGAGCTTTACGGCGGCTTCAAATAATTTTGAACTTGCCATTGCGGTTGCAATCTCCATTTTCGGTATTAATTCAGGTCAAGCCTTTGCCGCAGTTATAGGACCTTTAGTTGAGGTTCCAGTTTTAATAAGTCTTGTTCAAGTTTCTCTATGGATTAAGAGAAAGTTTTTTGATAAAATCAGGGAATATTAAAAGAGGTGAACGGTGGCTTCTCGTATTCCTAAGATTCTTTTCATATGCACTGGTAATTCTTGCCGGAGTCAAATGGCTGAAGGCTGGGTCAGATATCTTAAGAAAGATTTGTTGGAGCCGTTTTCAGCGGGAATAGAGAAGCACGGTCTTGATCCATTAGCAATTAAAGTAATGAAGGAGTCAGGAGTGGACATTTCACAGCAAAGATCTAAACTTATAAATGAATTAAGTGATACAGATTTTGACTATGTCGTGACAATCTGTGAAGACGCAAATCGGAATTGTCCGATCTTTCCTGGGAAAGCTAAACGAATTCATCATGCATTTGATAACCCACCAAGAATTGCCAAAACATTAGCTTCTCAAGAAGAAATTATTGGTCTATACAGGCGTGTAAGAGATGAGATTAAAGAATTTGTAAGCAAAATACCAGACAATCTTTAACCAAGTATATTCTAATTTTAATTGCATTTTAGAAACGTTATTTCAATAAACATCTCTAAAATGCAATTTGGATTAAACTATTTACAGCCACAATTGCTTCCGCAAGAGCAGTTGTAACCACATTGGCAATTTTCGCTGCATTGACATGCTTGTGAATAGCATTGGCATCCTGATCTAGAAAAACATCCGCAATGTCTTTCTTGTGTACAGGTGCAATTTTGACACTTGCAATTTGTCATAGTTGGGGCAGCAGTAAGAAAATTAACTGCCATCAGAGAGGCTCCTAAGAAACCAAGTAACATTTTCATATTTTCTCCTTTTTTTTGATTTAAAACATTTTAAATCATTTAATTACTTCCACATAAACAATTACTTCCACATCGGCAATGTTTCTCTGGATTACATTGACAAACTTTATGGTTGGCTTTAGTTGATTGGATAACAGTAACGAAACCCCCTACCAAAAGAGAAGCGGCTATAAAGGTAGGCAATAATTTTATATTTTTCGCATTCTTTATTATTTTACTTATCCTGCACAGAACAAATCTTGGATTCAGGGAAATCCTATTAGCAAGTTCCATTCACGCCTCCATTTAATTTATTCAAATCTTTTAATAAGTTCGCGAATTTCGTCGATTTTTTTTCTCTGTTCATTCTGATCTTGGGAAAGACAGGCTTCAGTTACGCAAGAGGATAGATGTGTATCTAAAATTCGCAATTCAACACTTTTAATAGCTGAGCGTATCGCGCGAAGTTGATTTAAGATTTCGGGGCAATACCTTCTTTCTTCAATCATTTTTTTGATCCCGTCTACTTGTCCACTGATCCTGTTTAGATGTGGCACTTGTTCGTGATGGGATGGATGCTGAGTTTGGTGCTTACAACATGAATCTGACATAAGTTTTCCTGTATCCTTCATTTTTACTATACCCCCGTATGGTATATAGATGATCTATTTATGTCAAATGGGAAGGTAATCCTTTTTTCTAAATTATCCAATCACTATCTTGAAGTTAAACTCTACGAAGGTATGTATGGCTAAAGATCCTGTTTGTGGGATGACGGTTGATCCTGCGCAAGCCCCCTATAAATTCGTCCATGAAAATCAGCAGTATCTTTTTTGCAGTCAGCACTGTTTTGAGAGCTTCAAACAGAATCCAAATAAATACCTCTCTCCTACAACTAAAAGTGAACCTGTAAGCTCTGCTGTTGAATATACATGTCCCATGCATCCTCAAATTATCCAAGATCATCCAGGAAATTGTCCCATTTGTGGAATGACTTTAGAACCAAAAAATATCGAGACTAAGGTTGACGACTCTGAATATAGGGATATGCGACTTAGGTTTTGGATAGGGGCTTGCCTTTCTATACCAGTTTTAATTCTTGCGATGGGTGAGATGGTTCCGATTTTAGGCCGTATCATTCCAATAAACTTATCTCGTTGGCTTCAATTAATCCTAAGTACACCAGTGATTTTATGGGCAGGTTGGCCTTTCTTTGAGAGAGGATGGCAATCTGTGGTTAATCGCCATCTTAATATGTTCAGTTTAATTTCTTTAGGCGTAGGAGTCGCTTATCTCTATAGCGTGATTGCTTTCTTTTTCCCGCATGTGTTTCCAAACTCATTCCTTCATCGTGGAGTAGTGCCTCTTTATTTAGAGACGGCCGCAATCATTACAGTCTTAGTTTTACTAGGTCAAGTTTTAGAACTTAAGGCTAGAAGCCAAACCAGTCAAGCTATTAAGGCCCTACTTGGGAGGGCTGCGAAATCGGCAAGAATTATCGTGAATGGAGAGGAAAAAGAGGTTCCTATTGATCAAGTAAAGGTAGGAGATATTCTACGTGTTAGGCCAGGAGAAAAAATTCCCGTAGATGGCAAAATTACAGAAGGTAAAAGCGCTATCGACGAATCCATGATTACCGGCGAACCTATTCCTGTAGAAAAAGAAGTTGAAAGTTCTATTATTGGTGGGACAATCAATCAGACAGGCAGTTTCTTAATGCAAGCCGAAAAAGTTGGAAGTGAAACTCTTTTATCTCGCATTGTTCAAATGGTTGCCGATGCCCAGCGCAGCCGAGCTCCCATTCAAAGTTTGGCTGACACAATCTCAAGCTATTTTGTTCCAACAGTCGTCTTAATTGCCATGCTAACCTTTATCATTTGGGCTTGGATAGGTCCTGAGCCATCTTTTATCTATGGTTTAGTCAATGCTGTAGCAGTTTTGATTATAGCTTGTCCTTGTGCACTCGGCCTCGCTACCCCTATGTCTATTATGGTAGGGATGGGTAGAGGCGCAGAAGCTGGAGTTTTAATCAGAAATGCTGAAGCTTTGGAGAAATTAGAGAAGGTAAAAATAATCGTCGTTGATAAGACGGGCACATTGACAGAAGGGAAACCGAAACTCACTCAAGTTATTGCAAATGAAGAAGGAAAAGAAAATGATGTTCTTCGGCTAGCGGCAGCAGTTGAACAGAACAGTGAACATCCCTTGGCGACATCCATTGTTCAAGGGGCTAAGGAGCGCTCTATTAGAGTGCCTAAGGTGGAAAATTTCCAATCTATTACAGGTGGTGGTGTAATAGGAACAGTAGAAAATCACGAAGTATTGGTAGGCAAGCCCAACTTTTTGCAAGAAAGAAAAATCACCGGGGTTGCTAGCTTTGAGCAGAGAGCACAAGAATTACAAAAACAAGCTCAAACAGTCATGTTTGTTGCCATTGATGGACAAGTAGCTGGTTTAATTACAGTAAGTGATCCTATTAAAAGCTCCACTTCTAATGCAATTCGTGAGCTTCACCAGCTTGGACAAAGGATTGTTATGCTCACTGGAGATAACGAACAAACTGCTCAATCTGTGGCTAAAAAATTAGATATTGATGAAGTTCATGCCGGTGTGGCACCTAAATACAAGCAAGAGTTTGTTAAGCAAGCTAAAGAAAAAGGTGAGTTTATTGCAATGGCGGGTGATGGCATTAACGATGCGCCGGCCTTAGCTACAGCCGATGTAGGAATTGCAATGGGTACGGGAACAGATGTTGCGATGGAAAGTGCAGGAGTGACTTTAGTTAAAGGGGACCTAATGGGTATTGTGCGCGCTATTCATCTAAGCCGCGCCATGATGAAGAATATCCGCCAAAACCTTTTCCTTGCCTTCATTTACAACGTATTGGGTATTCCTATTGCTGCTGGCATTCTCTACCCTTTTACGGGTGTGCTTCTTAATCCTATTATTGCGGCTTTAGCGATGAGCTTAAGTTCAGTTTCTGTTATTGGTAATGCCTTAAGGTTGCGTAATATTAAGCTGTGAAATTTAGGATTTCAAGGACTAAAAGTATGGCATCATTTTCAACATCCGCCGGAGCAAAACATAAAAGGTCATTAAAAATTGTATTTGCGATGACAGCCTCTTATTTAATTATTGAGGTAATTGTCGGATTTATATCCAATAGTCTTGCTTTGCTTTCTGATGCGGCACACATGCTGACCGATGTAGGTGGGCAGGCTTTGGCGTTGTTTGCTATCTGGATGACATCTAGGCCTCGTAATAATCGCAAGACCTATGGATATTACAGGGTTGAAATTCTGTCTGCTCTTACAAATGCATTGGTATTAATATTTATTTCAGCCCTTATATTATTTGAAGCCTGGGAAAGGTTTAAAAACCCTCCTGCAGTAGCAGGGATACCCATGCTTATTGTTGCCTTTTGCGGATTAATCATTAATCTTATTTCAATGAAAATGTTGAGCGAGGGGTCGAAGGAAAGCATTAACATAAAAGGGGCATTTCTGGAAGTTGTAAGTGATATGCTAAGTTCGGTAGGCGTGATTATAGCAGGTGTGGTCATTCTCGCCACCAATTGGCTATATATTGATCCCATTATGAGCGCGTTGATTGGGCTATTTATTTTACCCCGTACTTTTAATTTGTTGAAGGAGTCAGTAGATATTTTGTTAGAAGCCGTACCGGTTGATATTGATTATGGAGCCGTGGAAAAATATATTTTGGAAAGGCCAGGTGTCAAGTCTTTGCATGACCTACATATATGGACAATTACATCAGGTATCACGGCATTAAGCTCTCATATAATTATGAAAGAAGAAACAAGTTTTTCACAAATTAATGATGTAGTTAGTGATATTAAATTATATTTGAATTCAGAATTCAAAATTGAACATACTACTATCGAAGTTCACCGAGAGAAAGATGCCGAATTTTGTTTAAATAAACAAAATATATAGTGAATAATGTAAAATTGAAATTATTATATTCGCTCTAACTTCTCCATCTCATTAACCTCAGTACATGACAATCACACATTAAAGATTTATAATTCTAATTGTATTGTCATAAATTAAAATTAGTTGTTAAACTAAGAATTTAAGAAGTGTTAGTGTTGTAATTTAATGTTTTTAATTAAAACATTAAATGGCCCAATTCTTGCATAACATAGTATGTGTAATTTATTAGACACATCCAAGGAGGGTTTATGTACTGTTCTTTAAAATATATTCTCGTCGGTTTAATGATTTCTGCATTTAGCTTTTTTCCTTTCACATCTATCCAAGCTGGATCTGGTGGTAAACATGGAGGAAGTGGTAAACACGGAGGGGGCGGTAGTAGTATGCATGGTGGTAGCGGGCATCGTGGATGGAATAATAATTCCTATGATAGGCATGGAGGATATGGTTATTCTAACTATTACAATACATATCCATCTTCTTACTACAATAGTGGTTACAACTATCCAAACAGCAGATACTATTATAACACACAGCCTTCTACAGGTTCATACTATTATAACTCTTCGAGTAGTAAACACTCTCAGCCAACAAACTCTCTCCATAACAATATGAATCATAATATGAGGGGTCGATAATACACTTAGAATCAATAGATTCTATTCATTCTAATCAATAGCTCAGGATAATTAATATTCTGAGCTTTGCATTCTCGATGTTGCAAAATTTAGGTTTAAGCATTTGATTATAAATCAATTACGAAAAAAACGCTGTATAAATATTATCGTACTCATCTGTTCGTTCAGAAAAAGTTTTCCTTAACTAAAACGGAATCGATCATAAGTTTGCTATGAATTAATCAAGTGTTGAGGATTAATGCCCTCCGTGGCCACCACCACCATGTCCACCGCCGTGTCCACCACCACTATGGCCACCGCCATGTCCGCCACTACTACCGTGTCCTCCATAATGTCCACCCTGTCCTTCCCAGTGGTTACCATAATGTCCGCCACCTCCATGGTGACCGTAATCCGAGCCATAATGCCCGTAATTATAAGGATAGTAATAGTAGTTATTATCATAAGAGTACGGATAAGAGTAAGAATTGTTATAATAAGGGTAAGAATAATTGTCATTTGCAGTAAGTGAAGGAGCAATAAAAAATAGAATAGCTAGCGAAAATGAAAAAAGCACCGATTTTAAGGTATTAAACATATAAAACACCTCCTTTGAAACATCTTCCTGTAACTATTATATCATTAATATCATTTAATTTTTTTTAATTTTTTTAAATTCAGTTGGTATAATCCATGCCTATACGTACGCTTTGCTGAAGACTTATAAAGATTAAATCTCAGATCATTCTCTTGTACAATCTCTATACTAGAGGCTGGTATATAGATATTGAAGAACAATGCAGATTGGGCTATGAAAAAACTTAAACTGATTAAGCAATAAGCGATATGTACAAAAACACCTAAAGATACTCCAAAGGCAGTATAAATCCCTATTTTTCTGGAATATGTTAGGCTGTTTTTTTGTAACCACTACGATGTTAGGTCCTGGACTAATGGCCCCTAAAATCGCTACTACAGCAATCGTTACAAATCCTGATGTTTCATGCATAACATCTCGTTAAATTTCTTTTTAATAAGAAGAAAAAGTATTGGAATTTCTATTCTTCTCACCTATACTGTAGTTATGTTCAAGTTCAAGATTATCTCGTTTTGTTTGTATAAGAAGCCTTAGAGGGTTAGTCTAAGGCTTCTCTTATTAGCGTTGATAGTGGGGTTGTTGTCTTTGTTGCTGATGTTGGCCTTGCTGATTATATTGATTATGTGGCTGTTGGCTTTGTTGATTGTATTGGTTATGTGGTTGCTGTTGATTGTATTGATAAGAGGATGGATTATTTGAATTATATCCTCTTTGATGCGCACCAGTTGCATCGTCAACAGCATGATGAACAGGATTGTTAGAAGAGGACCCACCTCCATAAGAGCCGGATCTATAATCATCATGGTGATCATCAGCTGCATAAATATTGGCCCCTACTGACAAGAATAAGCAGGATAGAAAAGTAAGACTTAACGAATATTTTCTTTGAAACATACAAGACTCCTTTATTTTAAATGAAGAACATAACCTCAGCCTAAAGCCAAGATTTTTTAAAAATTTGATTAAAAATGCCTGGCACGATCCAGGCATTCTCGATCTTTAACGCTGGTTATACATATTTCGATCTTGTTGCATCTTTCCACGGTTCATTCCACGATCTTGTTGCATTTGGCCTTGACCATCCATCATTTTTTGATGCATCATTTGCATCTGAGGAGCTCCATTAATCATTCTTACGACAAAGGCTCTTTGTTGCGCATCAAGCTTATCGTAAATGGCTTTGTCTTGACCACTTAGATGAGAAGAAACATCATTCTCTGTCATATTCATTTGCATATTCATCATCTGAGATGAATTTCCTGACATGTTATCCATGGAATAAGCATTCGTGCTAATTGTTATAAGACACATTGATAAGGCTGTTAAAATTAATTTTTTCATATTTTTTCCTTTGTTATTTGTGTTATTGCATAAAAATATCTATTCTTCACATGTTTAATGAGAACTATGAGCTCCAGAACAAGACTCAGCACAGCTAGTACAAACTTCTGCACATTCTTGACAATGTTCCACTTTCATTTTTTTGCATTCTTCTGCACATCTTCGACATATTTGTGCACAAAGATCCATGATTTGATGTTGGAATTCTGACTGATTGCTTTGAGCTTTTATTGCTAGAGAACATACGTCAGCGCATTCAGCGCATAAAGCCGCTGTTTTTTTTTGACCTTGATCAATGCACATTTTAGAACAAGCTGCACAAACGCTCATGCATTCCATTAATTTTTGCATTTCTTTAGAATCTGTTTGAGGAAATGAAGCATGTCCAGAACAGCATCCTTTATTGTTTTCTTTGTTATTTCCTTTATTTTCCATAAAAACTCCTTGTTTGGTTTAGTTAAAGAGGAGGATGCATGTGGTATGGACCAAATGTAATTCCGCCTCCGAGATATCCTGTGATATTTACCATCAGGAACAAAAGAAAAAGACTGGTATAATAGATTTTACTTCTTCCTAAACGTTCCCGAAGAAAAGCCACAAAGATTGCAAAAATAGCCGTTGAAATTCCAGCCCACATATGCCACCAAATGAAATCAGCTAGTATACCGCTATAAGAAGTTGTATAGCTGTAAGTCAGGCCCAATAAAGCTGTAGGAACCGAAAAAACAGCCGCTGCAATTAACATAAATCGAGACGCATAGTCAAAAATAGGCCTTTGCAACCAAGCAAATAGTAGCTCAGAAATAGCTGTCATTGCGATTAAAGCAATAGGGAAGTGAAGAAAAATAAAATGAAAACTTCCTACCCATTGGGTCCAAGTTAGGGGTCTTCCTCCAAATTGTTTGACAGTAGGTTGGCCCTCTGCAGGTTGCATGCTTTCTGTCATGGGTTCATTCTTTTCCATTTCTTTATGAGCCTCATGGCTATAAAGAAAATTAAGACTTAATAAACATAATAAGCTAAAAATAATAAACTTATACATTTAATGTCCCATATGTTGCATTTGGTTCATATCATTCATGTTAGACATATTTCCTTTATTTTCTTGAGACATGCCTTGCATATTATGTTGCATACCACCCATCCCGTGCATCATTTGACCACCCATACTGTCTTCTGGCTTACTCTGCATCCAATTAACACCTTCTTGGCTGTGGCGCTCTTTTTTATCTTCCTCTTGGCTATACCAGCTAACTTTACTCATATCATGGGGTGAATTTTGCGTGCTATGCATATTGGAATTTGGAATATTCATTGGACGCATTCTGTGATCCATTTGATCTTTCTGCATGTTCATATGCTGCATTCCACCCATATTATTATGGTTCATATTGTTCATGTTATGCTGAGACATATTGTTGTGTTGCATGTCATTCATATTAACAGCTTCTGCAACTGTTCCAGGGGGATGCTGGTACCAACCTGGATCGGCATAACTAGTTAAATTGTCCCTTACTTTGAAAATGGTAAACATGCCTCCCATTTCAATGACACCAAATGGACCAGGACTACCGATAGGTGAGAGATTTAATGGGTATTTCATTTTGAATCCCATATCCATCATTTCTCTTGTTCCGTACATTTCAAACATGTCACCCATGCCGTTGATATTCATTAGGCCCATGAAGTCTGGAAAAAACTGTTTAATTCGCTCTTCAATTCCTTGCTTATTTATGCCTGTTAAATTTGGAAGATCATGTTGCATTTGATTCATTACATGGTGGGATTTATGACAATGAAGGGCCCAGTCTCCTGGATTATCTGCAATGAATTCGATATCCCTTGTTTCACCTGGAGCAACAAGCACTGTAACTTCGCTAGATTGGCCGGCGGGAGGAAGTCTTTTGCCTCCTTTTCTTGTTACTAAGAACTCATGCCCGTGTATATGAATTGGATGACTATTCATCATGACATTCCCAAAACGAATGCGTACACGATCACCTGTTTTCACAACTAACGACTCAGTAGTGGGATATAGAACACTGTTGAAAGTAAATAAATTAAAGTCGAGCATTTCAAATGGAATAGGTGTTTTAGCTCCCATTGGAACGCGCCATTCATGTAAAAAGATTGCAAAGTCACGATCAATTGGTGGATCATCACCATTTTGTGGGTGGATAATGAAAAAACCTTCCATGCCAAAAGCAATTTGAGTCATTTCATCCGAATGTGAGTGATACATAAACGTACCATTTTGCTTGAGAGTAAACTCGTATTTGAATGTTTGTCCTGGTGGAATGGCTTTTTGATTCAAACCTGCTACTCCATCCATCCCATTTGGTAAAATAATTCCATGCCAGTGAACAGATGTAGGTTCATTGAGTTTATTGGTTACAAGAATTCTGACCCGATCTCCTTCTATAGCTTCAATTGTCGGGCCTGGAGTTGATCCATTATAACCCCAGCAATTGACCCAAAAACCTGGAGCGAATTCTCTACGGATAGGCTCAGCTATGAGATGAAAAACCTTTACGTCACCATCCATTTTCCAAGGAAGTGATCCTACATTTGGAGTAATGACAGATGGATATCTTAGAGCTCCTTTTTGTAGCTGATCTTCATTTTTGGCACCTTTTTGTTTGTTTCTCTCCAATTGATCTTTCTGCATCATTTGCTTATGATCTTGCATAGGCATATTTTGCATTTTTGGATCCTTTGACATATCCATCTGATCATTCATTGGCATGTTTTGATTCTGCATCTTAGAATGATCCATTCCTTGCATTTGAGAATGATCTCCTTGCATAGGCTCCACAACAGGCTTATTAGATTGATCCATCTTGGAGTTAGGAGAACTCATATCGTGGTCCATTTGGCCATAAAGAGCGCAAGTAGTAAGAAGTCCTAAGAGGGTTAAATAGGCTTTCATTCTGAGACTCCTTCATAATGACATTCATAAGTATTCATTTCATGATCTACCTGAGATAGAACGAGGTACAGTTTACCTCCCAATGCACGATCGAGTTGGACTCTCGCTATCCAATAATCGCGTAGTGACTTAATATAGTTGCTATAGGCTTGGAATTCTTGACGTTTGTTTTCTAAAAGACGATCAATCCCAAGTCCCATCACATTATAAAGTTCCTCAGATGATTCTAAGATTTTACTCTGTAGAGGAATGATATGAGCCCGATAATCATTAATGATTCCTAAATTGTTCATTAGAAGCTTATGAGCTTCTCTTACTTCTGACAAAACTTGAATCTCTAATGCAGCTAATTGATCTTGCGCTTGACGTAATTCTGCGCGTATACGCATGCGATCGGCTTGTCCATAATTAAAGATGGGAATTTCGCCAGAAAAGGCAGGACCGATAAAGCTAGTACCGTCGGGATCTCTTTCTCCTCCTATACCAAGGCGTCCTTGGGTATAAACCCACCATTGTTTGATTCCTAACATGCGACTTAAGCGAAGGACATCAAAACGAGCAGATTGTAGATCAAGTCTTTCTCTAAAGGCGACAGATTCTAAATATTGGATAGGTAATCCTTGATAATCGATCTCTGGTAAATTATCCGAAACCATCCAGTGAATATCTCCGCAAAAACCAAGCAACCTATTCAATTTTTCTCTTGAGCGAATGATATCATTTTGAATTCTTGCAATTTCCAGTTTAGCTTCTAAGTATTTAGCTTGAATTTGCTGAAAGTCTAATTTGTTTACATTGCCTACCATTTGCTGCCTAGAAGCAAGTTGACTATGAATACTTGTCAATTCAACAATAGATTGAATGTATTTTAGATCTTGTTGAGCAGCTTGCAGCTCATAGAAAGTTTGTTCTACTTCAAAAGCTAAATCGAGAATTTCATTAGTGACTCTCAGTGTTATTTGCTCAAGTTCTGCTTTAGCAACTTTCACACGGAGAGGAATAAGGAAAAGATCAATAAGACTGGATGTGATCGAATATTCAATGTTTGTTTTTAGCTCTTTTTTTGGTGGGTAGCGAAAAATAATATCAAAAGTTGGATTTGAGAAAAGCCCAGCGTCAACTAAATCTGCTTGTGCGATACCGATTTCTTCAAAAATTTCTTGGATTTTAGGGTTGTTAAGAAGAGCAATTTGGACTGCTACATCGGCAGTGAGTTCTTGCTGGAGAAGTACTTGAATTGCATTAGCAATGCGTTCATCTTCATAACACCCATGATTCCAATAAGTCTCTTTATTAATCCTGCTATTGACAATCGCTGAGACGCCATTATCATTTGCTGGTGGTATCCTTGTACATCCAAAGCAAGAAAGACAGAGGAGGCTCAAAGCTCCTATAGTACAAAATCTCGTCATCTTACAGCCTAAATTAAAGTGTTTTTATGATAATGTGCTAACTCAACCGTCGTCACCATTGCAACTAAAAAGAGAGTAATCAATGACAGAGTGATTTCTTTCATTTAGGTTTTTGTCCATTACCGTTAAAAGCTGAATAGTCAGATTGTTTATAAGCTTTTGAAAATGTCTTATATAGAGAAGGTAAGACAAGCAAGGTTAATAAAGTCGCGCTGATCAATCCCCCAATGACAACTGTTGCTAAAGGCTTTTGTACTTCGGCTCCGGTTCCTGTAGCTAAGGCCATCGGAACAAAGCCAAGTGCAGCCACAAGCGCTGTCATCAATACAGGGCGAAGACGCGTTAGAGCTCCGGTTGTAATAGCTTCTTCTGTTTCCATGCCTTCTTTGCGTAGCTGATTGATATAAGTAATTAAAACAAGTCCATTAAGAACGGCGATACCTGAAAGGGCAATAAATCCAACTGCTGCTGAAATCGAAAAGGGTAAATCACGCAACCAAAGAGCAAGAATGCCTCCTGTTAGAGCAAGTGGAACTCCCGTAAATACAAGCAGTGCATAGCGAACGGAGTTAAAAGCTGAATAGAGAAGAAGGAAGATAAGACCAAAACAAATGGGAACCACAATCATTAAGCGATTACGCGCTGAAATGAGGTTTTCAAATTGTCCACCCCAATCAAGCCAATAACCGTCTGGGATTTTAACCTTTTTTTCAATTTGTGTTTTAGCTTGCTCAACAAAAGATCCCAAATCGGTTCCCCGAATATTTGCCTGTACGGAAATAAATCGTTTGCCATTTTCTCGTCTAATTTCATTTAATCCCTCCGAGACAACTAGTGTTGCAATTTCGCTAAGTGGTACATAGGGGAAATTAGCTTGCTTTTTAATCTCGCCATTAGTGGGCAGCGGAATGGGCAAACTATTAAGAGTTACTGGATCTTCTCTTAAACTGTCTGGCAATTTGACAATCAGATTAAATCGACGATCACCTTCGAAAAGTTGTCCAGCTTTTCCTCCACCCATTGCAATCGCTACCACTTCTAATGCATCTGAGACATTCAGCCCCAAACGACTTGCTGCTTCGCGATCGATTTTAACATCTAAGACAGGAAGACCACTTGTTTGAGCAATTTTGACATCAGCAGAGCCTGGAATGCTTTTTAAGACGCTGGCAATCTCGTCAGCAGCACGTTGCATCAAATTAAAATCATCCCCATAAATCTTCACTGCTAAGTCACTTCTGACTCCTGAGATAAGTTCATTGAAACGCATTTCGATCGGCTGAGTAAACTCATAATTGTTACCTGGAAGTTTAGTCACAGCCTCCTCTACTTTTTTAATGAGCTCTTCTTTAGAAAGGTCAGGATTTGGCCATTTTTCTCGTGGATTTAAAATAATAAATGTATCCGAAACATTAGGAGGCATTGGATCAGAAGCCATTTCGGCTGTGCCTGTTTTGGAATACACGTAAGCCACTTCCGGCAATTTAATAAGAGTATTTTCAATTTCAAGTTGCATCTCAGTCGATTGTGATAAAGAAGTGCTTGGAATGCGCACTGCATGCATAGCAATATCCTTTTCATCCAAAGTAGGGATAAATTCTTCTCCAAGCCTAGAAAACAATAGAAGAGAAGCTATAACAGCAAGCGTTGAAGCAATAATTGCCAACCAAGGGAATTTAAGCGTACTTCTAATTAAAGGTTCATAGAGGCGCTTAGCGAAACGAACTAAAAAATTTTCTTTTTCTTTTAAATGACCTTTAACGAAAACAGCTATCATAGCAGGGACAAAAGTTAGAGATAAAATAAAAGCTGATATCAGAGCAAAAATGACAGTCATGGCCATTGGATGAAACATTTTACCTTCAACACCCGATAAGGCAAGAATAGGAAAATAAACGGTAATGATTATAGCCTGTCCAAAGACAGTGGGTTGAATCATTTCTTTACTCGCTATCATAACCTCTTGCATGCGCTCTTGAAAATCCAAATCGCGACCCATTTCATGTTGCTTTTGAGCTAAACGTCTTAAGCAATTTTCCGTAATAATAACGGCTCCATCCACAATTAATCCAAAGTCAATAGCTCCAAGGCTCATCAAATTTCCGCTAATTTTAGAATGAACCATGCCAATAGCAGTCATAAGCATTGATAGTGGAATCACAAGAGCTGTAATTAATGCGGCTCTAAAGTATCCTAAAAAAGCAAAAAGGATGGCAATAACGAGGATGGCTCCTTCTCCTAAATTTTTAGCAACAGTTTGAATGGTCGCATTGACAAGTTTAGTGCGGTTTATCACTGTTTTAGCTTCAATATCAGACGGCAATGTTTTATTAATTTCTTGAAGTTTTTTATCGACGGCTTGAGAAACTGTGCGGCTATTAGAACCGATTAGCATTAAAGCAGTTCCAACAACTGCTTCATGACCATTACGTGATGCACTGCCTGTACGCATCTCCTTACCAATCCCGACATCTGCAATATCACGAACGCGAATGGGAATCCCTTCCCGAGTGGCTACCACGATTGTGTCAATTTGCCGAGGAGTATCTAATCTTTCATCGGATTTAACAAGTAAAGCTTCGCCTCGTTTTTCAATATAACCAGGTCCTATACTTATGTTATTTTTACGTACTGCTTGAATGATTTCATCAAAACTCAGGCCCAACGCAAGCATACGTTCAACATTTGGCTCAATATTATATTGACGCACATAACCACCAATAGAATCTACTCCAGCAAGTCCCTTAACACCCTTGAGCTGTGGCCTTACAATCCAGTCTTGGACGGTACGAAGATAAGAGGCTTTTTCTACATCTGTTTTAAGAGATTGACCTTCTGGTGTTAGATAAGAGCCATCTGATTGCCAGCCAGGCAATCCCTCTTCAATTTTAGCACCTTTCCCGTTTGGATGTTTGTAATCTACTGTCCACATGTAAATTTCGCCAAGTCCTGTAGAAATTGGACCCATGCGTAGTTCTGCACCCTCCGGCAAAGTTTCTTTTACTTCACCAAGGCGTTCATTGATTTGTTGACGAGCGAAATAAATATTGACATCATCGTCAAAAATAGCAGTGACTTGTGAAAAACCATTTCTTGAAAGCGAACGAGTCATTTGTAGCCCTGGGATACCTGCTAATGCTGTTTCGATGACATAAGTGACTTGTTTTTCAACTTGCAAAGGAGAAAGACCTGCTAAGACTGTATTAATTTGCACTTGGTTATTGGTAATGTCAGGCACCGCATCAATTGGTAGGCGCGTTAACGAAAAAACGCCATAAGCAGCAATGATGAGAGTGACAATCAAAATCCCAAAAGGGTAATGCAAGGAAAAACGTAAAATTCTTTCAATCATAGTTAATGCTCATGTTTAGCACCGGTTTTGCCAAGTTCTGCTTTAAGTAAAAAAGTTTTATCAGCTACATATTGGTCACCAGGATTTAAACCTGAAACTACCTCAACGTTTTCATTATCGCTTTGTCCGATCTTAATAAATCGTCTTTCGAATCCTTCTGGTGTAACAACAAAAGCAAAATCTCTTCCATCAATATTTTGAATGGCTTCTTTAGGAATAACTAAAGGAAGAGAAATCTTCTCTGTCGCGATATTGACTTTAACAAAAACACCGGGCCGCCAAATACCTTGAGGATTATCCAATTCAGCCACAGCTTTAGCTGTAATCGTTTCATCAGCTACAATCGGGCTTACGTATATGAGCTTTGCTTGAGAGCCCTTATTTTCAACGGGAACAACAACTTCTACCATTTGACCTTCTTTGACTTTATAGAGATCCTTGGGGTAAATTCCAATGTCAACCCAGACTCTACTTAAATCGGCAATCTGATATATAGTTGTCGTGTTTTCGACAAACTCCCCTTTAGTAATATGGCGCATGATGACAGCTCCATCAATGGGAGAGCGAATTTGATAGAGCCGAAGATCGGGATTATTTTGGTTAGCTAATTGATCGATCTCTTCATTCTCCAGACCAAATGCGCGCAGTTTTTGCCTGGCAAGTTGTACACTAATAATTGATTCTTCATAAACATTTTTGGCATTAAGATAGTCTTGCCCAGCTGAAACTTTCTCTTTATAAAGTTTTTCTTCTCTTTCTAAGCTAGAAGCTGCTAGTCTTTTTTTGCTAAGAGAGGCAAGGTAAGAAGCTTTAACATCGGCCATATCGCGACTTTCCAGAACCGCCATTATGTCGCCGATTCTTACAAAATCACCAATATTTTTATTTACTTCACGAGCAACACCTGCAGATTTAGGAATAATATGAGCTAAGCGATCGGGGTGAAGAATAATTTTTCCACGAGTTGACAATGTTAGAAGAAGATTACCTGGACCTGCTATGTGGAATTTCAATCCCATCTGCTTGATTTGTTCTTCAGTTAATTTAACCGTATTCTCTCCATGATGCTCTTCTTCAGTATGTTCATGACTCTTTTCTTGCTCTGCAACAGCAATTTCTTCTGTCTGTTCAATAGGAGATGTAGCCATTAATGCATTTATATGCACATAAATATCTTTCCAATAGAAAATTATGGTAATCGCAGCTATTATTCCAACTAAAATGGCAAATCCATACAAAAAAGTTTTTTTATAAAACATAATTTTAATCCATTTGACTGTTTAAGTAATCAATATCAGCTCGCCTTGTATGATAATTGACTAAAGCTTGAATATACCTGTCTCTTACCTCGAATAAAGTACGCTGAGCATCCAGCACATCTAAATATTCAAACTTTCCTTCGCGATATCCTTTTTGAGCCAACTCAAATGCTTGCGTAGCCGATGGTAGAGAAATATTTTTAATTCTTTCAGATTCGTTGTAAGCACGTACGAGTTCTTCATGTGCGATGGCAAGTTTCGATTCCAATACAAGCCATAGCTGTCTTCCTTGATCACCAGTTTTAAGCATATTAAAGTAAGCGCTTCCAATATTTCCCTGATTGCGATTAAAAAGAGGAATCGGGATAGAAATACCGGCAATAAGCCCTTGATTATTTTCATCATAATTGGCTTTATAGCCGACCTGTAGAGTAACATTAGGAATACGGTTAGCTTTTTCTAATTTCCAATTTTCCTTAGCATTTAGTTGAGTATAAAGAGATTGTACGATTTCTGGTTGATTGCAAAGATCGGCTAAGCATTGCTCAAATGAAATGGGAGCTGAAATATCATAGAAAGGAAAGATGGCTTTTTCAAAGTCAGGACAGGCTTTTGCCCAAAGGAGAGCTAGTCGTTTTTTGGCATTTTTTAATTCAACTCTTGCTCTTTCAACGGCAATAATTGCTGTAGAATAAGCGACTTCGGCTTTATTTTGCTGGATCAAAGAGACTTTACCAGCTTCCACTTTTTTAGTTGCAATGCGCAAGACTTCCTTTGCAATTTCTGTTTGATCTAGTGTTAGCTTTAATAACTCTTGAGCAGCCACGACGTTTATAAATGCTCGATTTAAACGATTAAGTACAATTAACTTTGATACATCATACCCAACTATAGCAGCATAATATTGAAAAGAAGCAGCTTGTGTGCGAAGACGTCTTTTACCTGCTGTTTCAAAAAGTTGTGAATAAAAGTAGCGCTCTTCCCGATGATCCCAGCCTCTCCAATCATTGTTTCCTGCGAATTGTTCGACTTCATAGTTAACAGTTGGATTTGGATAAAGTCTTGCTTGTTTAACTTGATAGCGTCTAGACTGTGTTTCATCATTCGCAATATGGAGTGTCAGAGATTGAGTTAAGGCACGATAGACAGCAGTGTCTAAATCCAGTTCTAATAATGAACTAGCCTCTGTAATCTCGGAATCGGTTGTTAAATTGTGAGCTTGTATTTGCACAAAGGCTAGTGAAAAGCAAAGAGCAATCAAGCTAAATCTTATATTCATCAACACATTGACCCTTTAATCGTCTCGTCTTTTATGCATGTGTTAATCTTAAACTGTTTAAGATAACGATCACAGTTACACCCACATCAGCAAAAATAGCTAATGCTAAGTTGCTCATTCCAAACAATGCCAATGAGATAAAAATCACTTTCACTGCTATGGCTAAAAATATATTTACACGAATGGTTTGGAGTGCTTTTCTGCCTAGCTTGATTAGAAATGGGATTTTGTTTAAATAGTCGCTGAGAATAACTATAGAAGCTGCTTCAATCGCTGTATCGCTTCCTAATTCACTCATCGTAATCCCAACACTAGAAAGAGCTAGAGCGGGAGCATCATTAATGCCATCGCCTACCATGGCAACAGATTTGTACTTATCTAAGAGGTTTTTTATTTCCCTTGCTTTATCTTCTGGAAGAAGGCTAGACTTTACGTCAGTAATATCTACCATTTTAGCTATCGCTTGAGCAGAGATTGGATTGTCTCCAGTTAACATCACGGGAATAATTCCAAGACTTTTAATATTTAGGATGACCTGTCGACTTTCTGGACGAACCTCATCTAAGAGTCCTATCACCCCTTCTACTTCCTTGTTTGTACAAATGATAATGACAGTTTTTCCTTCTTTTTGTAATAAATCGATTTTTGCGATCACTTCTTGAGGAACAAGGTGCTCTTCTAGAATGAATTCTAGTTTTCCTAAACAATGGTGTTTATCCTCACATACAAGGCAATCCGCCTGTGCTCCTTTTCCTATCTTGATTTGAAAATTTTCTACAGAGTGTGGAATGTATTTTTCTTGTTTGGCTGCTTGAATAATACTTTTAGCAAGTGGATGTTCCGATTGCATCTCAATACCTGCAGCGCAACTTAAAAGATGTTCTTTTGTATGAGATCCAAAAGGAATGATATCTGTAACGATGGGATTGCCAAATGTAAGTGTTCTCGTTTTATCTAAAGCAATTGCCTTGATTTTGCCAATCGCTTCTAAATAGCGCCCCCCTTTAATCAAAACGCCCTTACTAGCTGCATTTCCGAGTGCTGAATAGATGGATACAGGAGTAGAAATGACTAGAGCACATGGACAAGCAATGACAAGTAAAGTTAATGCATTTTGAAAACTCTCATTAAAGGGAGTTAAAAAAAGGTAGGGTGGAATGATCATCCATAAAAAGGCTAAGATAATGACAGAGGGGGTGTAATAACTAGAAAAAGTTTCAATAAATTTCTGGGTGTGTGCTTTAGCTTGAGTGGCTTCAAAAGTAATTTCTTGGATCTTTGCCAGGGTGGTATCTTTTACCAATTTAGTCACTTTAACTTCAATATACCCTTGCTTATTCAATGTTCCTGCAAAAACAAAATCCCCCTCCATTTTGTCCTTTGGTATAGGCTCACCTGTGATAGCTGCTTCATCAACCGCTGTAAATCCAAAAATTACTTTTCCATCCAAAGGGATCATTTCTCCAGGTTTTACTACTAATACGTCATCAATTTTTACTTGATTAACCGGAGTAGGATAGTCTCTTCCTTTTAGAAAAGCTGTTTTAGGTATTTTTTCTGCCAAGCTGCTTAGAGATAATTTGCTTTTTTCAATCCCAAAATCTTCAAGTTTTTCTGCAAGATTATAGAGAACAATTACAATCGCGGCTTCTTCATATTTTTCTAAATAAAAGGCTCCAATTACAGCTATGGTCATTAAAAAATTAATACTTTTAAAATTTAACTGAAAGAGGGCTTGAAACCCTTCCAGCAATGTACGGTGGCCAATAAAAAGAATAATAAACAAAAATAATGGAAAAGCTATAGTACGAGGCAAAGCCCAACCTGAAAGGGATAACAACTCAAAAATTCCAACTAAAACTAGAGAAAAAATAAGCCACCGAAATTTTGTGTCTTTTGATAAATTCATGATGGTTTGCCTTTCAAGATTGATCTCCATTTAACCCAAGGAAAGCCTTCGTTGTGAGCTTGCCTGCTTTAGTCTCTTTTTCTTGCGAAGTCTTTTCCCTAAGTTCTTGGATTCCTCTTACTATCCAATCGTGCAAAAAATCTTTCATAGGGATCATAGCTTCTGCACAAGCGGCTTTTAGCAATGCATGGTCATGCACAGATATATCAAAACTCAGTCTCACTACATCGTCTCTCATAGGGAACCACCTCCGTGACTTAAAAATCCTTGATTAAGCCATACATAAATGAAATAATATTTATATACAACTATGTAAATATGTATGTAGCAGATCCTGTTAAGAAAAAGTACCTGAAAATCAAAAATTTACGTAAATGTCCAAAAAAAGCGCCTTTTCGTTTATTCATAGGGCCCTTAGCCAAAAGGAATCCTCGATTAGTCACTTCTCAGGGGAGTTTTTTTTAGAGGGAATTGCTGAATAGGTACGGTGGTTATTGGACGGATGGGTTTTTTTATTAGGGAAACAGCTGTTTCCCTAATTTATATTTCTAAGATTCCGCCAGTTCACCTATTTTTAATGCTTTGTCAAAAATGAATGGATGCACTTTACTAAGTGTATATCCAATATGTAGATGCCAAAAAATGAAAAAATCTGACAGAATGAAAATTATTTAATATCAGAGGAGCATGCCTATATCAGATGACTACACAATCTTTTAGACCAAGTGGAAGGCCAAAGCATAAATTTGGCGCAATTCCTTGTGAGAGGGATGGTAAAAAGTTCCCCTCAAAATTAGAGCGAAGGTATTACGATAAGCTCCAAATACTTCAAAAAGCAGGAGAGGTTTTATTTTTTTTAAGGCAAATTTCTTTCGACCTCCCAGGAAAAGTCCGATATGTCTGTGACTTTCAAGTTTTTTATTCGAATGGTGAAATAGGCTTTATCGATACCAAAGGAAAAGATACGGCTTTAAGCCAGACAAAACGAAAGATGGTTGAGGATTTATATCCAATCACCATTGAAATTGTCAGCAAAGTTTAAATCAAGCCATTAGGCTTCTACTCAATTACTCTCTTTACTCCCCTTTTCTCAATTACTCTCTTAAAGCTTAACTACCGATTTTCTACCGTTTTTTACCAACTTGGTATTTAGAAGAAAATTGGTTTAGATCTTGTACAAGAAAAAAAATAAATCAGAGAGATGAAAGATGGCAAAGAGCACAACCAAGAATGCGGAGGCTCAGGCAACTGAAATTGAGGCCCCAGCACCAGAAATTATTTTAGATGAGTTGGTATGGCATACGGAAATCAAGCGGATCAAAGATTTAAAGGATCATGAAAAAAACCCTCGCAAGATCACAAAAGATCAGATGGAAAAGCTAAAGCAATCATTGAAAAGCTTTAACTATGTGGAGACCATAGTCGTCAACTTGGATAACACTATCTTAGCTGGGCACATGAGGGTTAAAGCAATGAAAGCCCTCGGACGTGGAAAAGAAGAAATTGAAGTTAGAGTTCCCAACCGACAGCTAACATCGAGGGAGGCTGAAGAATATCTCATTCGCAGCAATAAGAATTCTGGGGAATGGGATTGGGAACGCTTAGCTAATGAATGGGAGGTAAAAGATCTCTTCAATTGGGGATTTACAGAAAGTGAGCTCCAATTCAAAGACCCAGAACGGATTGAAGCGATTGATGATGGGTATGAAGAAGAGTTGCCTGATGAGCCCAAGTCCAAGCTAGGTGATATTTATGATTTGGGAAGGCATCGGCTCATCTGTGGATCCGCCACAATTTATGGTGATATCGAGAAGGTGATTGAATCGGAACTCATTGATCTCGTGATCACCGATCCTCCTTATAATGTTGCCTATAAAGGCGGTACAAAAGACAAGCTTACCATCAAAAATGACGATCTTTCAAATGAAGAATTCGAATCCCTGTTACGAGATTTCTATGTGAATGCTTTCGTCTTCATGAAAGAGGGAGCAGGGATCTATGTTTTTCATGCCGACTCCGAAGGAGAAAGATTCCGCCGATTTTTCCGAGAGTCAAACTTAAAAATGACACAGTGTCTTATCTGGCTAAAGAACTCCCTTGTTCTTGGGCGGCAAGATTATCAATGGCAGCATGAGCCTGTCCTTTTCGGAGGTAAAGAATACAGCGATCATGATCCTGTCCTCTACGGCTGGAAAGAAGGAGAGAAGCATCGATGGTATAATAACCGCAAGCAAACCACCCTTCTTAAATTCGACAGACCACAAAGAAATGCTGAGCATCCGACCATGAAGCCGATCCCATTGATTGGGTATCTCATCAATAATAGTTCCAAGAAGGACGATCTTGTCTTTGATTTCTTTCTTGGATCTGGAACAACGCTAATCGCAGCTGAGCAACTGGATCGCAGATGCTTTGGTTGCGAGCTCGATCCAAAATATTGCGATGTCATCGTCGATCGATATAGGAAGTACAAGCTTCATAGAAATGAGCCATGCGACATTAAGTTGAATGGTGAAGATTATGCCTAGAAAGCCTACAGGCCGGCCAAACGGTCGGCCTAAAAAAATAGTCAAACCACCAGTGGATCCGAAATCCCCTCCTATTGAATGGAAAGGGATTGTACCGGCAAAAGAGATCAATCTTGATCAAGTGCTCTATTGGACGGAAATGCAAGCAACAGCCGAAGAAATTGCTGGTTCTTTCCGGGTCAGCGTCGATACCTTGGATCGAAGGTTGAGGGAGGCTTTTGGTATGGGTTTTGCGGAGCTAAGAAAAAGGTGCAATGGGCTTCATAAACTCTCCCTCCGCCGTTATCAATTTCAGCAAGCTGAACGCAGTGCAACCATGGCTATTTGGCTTGGTAAAATATGGCTTGGCCAAAGAGAAACTATTGTTACAGAAACAATCGTCAAAGGAGAAGATCCTGTTCAGATTTACATTCCAGACAACGGAAGAGGCGATTGCATAGAAGAAAAGGTGGAGGAGCCAAATGCCTAAAATCAAACCTCAGAAAGGTCCTCAATACCAATTCTTGAATGCCTCAGCGGATATCGTCATCTATGGTGGAGCTGCTGGGGGTGGCAAAACTTGGGCGCTTTTAATGGAATGCTTGCGACATAGAAATGTTCCCGGATTTTCTGCTGTAATATTCCGAAGGAACAGCACTCAAGTCCGAAATCCAGGCGGCTTATGGGATACAAGTTGCGAACTTTTCGTGCATGCGCATGGCACTCCTAAACAGTCAACTCTTGAATGGGATTTCCAAGGAAATGGTAAAGTTAAATTCGCTCATCTTGAGCACGATAAAACACGCTTCGACTGGCAAGGCTCGCAGATTCCACTTGTTGGATTCGATGAACTAACTCATTTCTCATGGCAGCAATTTGTCTATATGCTTTCAAGGAATCGATCGACTTGCGGAGTAAAACCCTATATTCGAGCCACTACCAATCCAGATACAGATTCATGGGTTAGGCAATTTATTTCCTGGTGGATTGATGAAAAATCAGGATATCCAATCCCCTCTCGTAGCGGAAAAACTCGCTGGTTCTTTATTCAGAATGATCAAACCATCTGGGGGTCTAGCCGCGAAGAGTTGGTAGAAAAGGATCCGAGTTGCCTGCCTAAAAGTGTTTCATTTGTAGCATCAACCGTACATGACAATAAAATCCTGCTTGAAAAAGACCCTGGATATCTAGCGAACCTCAAAGCCTTACCTCGTTTTGAACGAGAGCAACTTCTCATGGGAAATTGGAACGTCAGGCCAACAGCAGGCATGTTCTTCCAGAGAAGCTTTTTTGAAGTTGTCAAGGTCATTCCAAAAGGAGGCTTAAAAGCCGTTCGATATTGGGATCGGGCAGCAACAAAAAAGACAGAAAGTAACGACCCGGACTACACGGTTGGTCTTCGCCTTGAAAAAGATAAAAACAACATCATCTATGTCACGGATATGGTCAGAATCCAGCAAAGCCCACTAGGAGTCCAGAGCGCGATCAAAAATACAGCAAGCCAAGATGGCGCTTCTATCCGGATCGGAATTGAACAGGACCCCGGCCAGGCTGGAGTCAGCGAAGCGGATTATCTAGTCCGGATGCTGCAAGGGTATAATGTGAAAACAGTCAAAGCCACGCAGGATAAAGTAACCAGAGCGCTTCCAGCCTCTTCGCAAGCCGAGGCAGGAAACATTAAAATCCTGCAGGCGCCTTGGAATGAGGATTTTTTCAGAGAGTTGGAAAATTTCCCCGAAGGAGCCCACGACGATATCGTCGATGCTCTGAGCGGAGCCTTCCTGCTGTTGAATGAGTCCGCTTATGATCTGGCCGGCTTAATAACTCTTTGACATAGCAGCCTTATTTTAAATGATTTATTAATAAATTCCAAAGTTGTAAATGTAACAGAAAAACCCAGTTGCGATTAATGGGTTTGTCTGTTACATTATGGGTATGATAAGATCCAAGTACTCAGCTGCGCTCAAAGCGCTGTCCAAAAAAGCAGTTTTTTCTTCCGCAGAAGGAAGGGAAGCGGGAATCCCTCCCCGGATGCTTGCATATTTTTGCACGAAGGGGCAGATCGAACGTGTCAGCAAAGGAATGTATAAAATCAACAACCTTGATTTCGACTCCGAATTCGAATGGGAAGACCTCGCCGTAACTGCTTTGAGCATTCCAAACGGCGTCATCTGCCTCATTTCCGCTCTATGCTATTACGGTTTGACGGATGAAATCATGAGGGAATTTTGGATTGCCATTCCGCATGCCACCACCTCCCCTGCCAGGGCAAATGCTCATATCGTCCGGATGCGGAACATCTCTTTCGGACAGACCACTATTAAAATCGGCAGCCAGAAGCTCAAAATTTTTGACCGGGAACGGACCGTCGTGGACTCTTTCCGCTATCTGGACAAGGAAACCGCTTTAAAGGCGCTTCAAGCTTATTTAAAAACAAGCAAAGACAGAAAACCGGACATCGACAAGCTTCTAAGGTATGGGAAGAAGCTTAGAGTCGACCTAATTCCTTACATTTCGGCGTTTACACTATGAAATCTGCAATCGAACAATCAATCAAAGAGAAAATCAAAGCATTGGCCAAGGAGCGGGAAGCAACCTTTGGAGAACTTTGGAGAAATCTGATCTTGGAGAGGTTCCTGACTCGTTTAGCACGTTCTCCTTTCAAAGAGAAATTTGTTCTGAAAGGAGGGACCCTTCTGGCAAAATACATCCATCTTGGAAGGGAGACACAGGATCTTGATTTCTTGATTCAAAAGCTGTCGAATACCGAACAGTCTTTAAGAACTGTTTTGCAAGCGATCTGCGATATCGATGCCAATGACAGCTTTGCCTTCGAAGTGGCTAAAATCAAAATTCTCGACCATTCGCAGCTCGCATACACAGGAGCTGAAATTACGCTGCAGGCGTTGTTCGGCGCCACCAAGACGGTTATGCGCATGGATTTAGGATTCGGCGACCGCGTGGAGCCGATTGAGTATCCAATGGATTTGACCGCCACATCGAAAGGCCCTCTCTTTGAAAGCAGGATTTCTCTGCATTGTTATCCGAAGGAATTCATTTTTGCAGAAAAATTAGAGACGGTTGTTTTCCGAGGAGGAGGCAACACCAGGATGAAAGATTTCCATGACCTTTACTCGCTGGTCGCTTAGATGTTCTCGACAGCTCTCTTGCAAAGAAAGCCGTCCAGCTAGTTTTCCATCACAGAAAAACTCCTCTAAAGAAACTGCCGGTTGTATTCGGTAAAGATGCTTTCGAAACGCTCGAGAAAAACTGGACTTCCTACCGTAGAAAAATCAAAGCGCAAAAAGGCGCTCTCAAACAGCCTGAATTGATAGAGGATGTAATTTCAGTCCTAAACCAATGGATGGAAGAAAACGCATTCTTCTAATTCGAAGTGCCCATACATTCTTTTTCGTAAAGCATTTGAATGGCATCACATGCAATGATTGAGCGGTCAATTTTTCTATCTTTGCGCAAGCGATGGATATAAATCTCAGTAAATGCTTGCTCAGCTTCCTCGGTCAGATAAATGGTGGCTTTGATTTTTTTCCTGCTTCGATGCATGACTACTGATTCCTTTTGGATCTCAGTCTCTTTACTGGTATGCTGTTCAATCGCTTTCACTGCTTCATTCATAATTAACATCCTGCTCTTTTAACTATTTACCAACATAATGTATAAAAGTTTGGAAGATTAGATGTCAACAATCATTTAGCAACAAGATAAGAAAGAAATTTGGTTAATAAAGAGCTAAAGCGTCTTGAAGTAAAATGTTCGCAGCCACCAAAACTTTGTGTTGCTACGAAAGGATTTTTGAGCTACATTTTGTTGTTTATAAAGCCGCTTATAAACAAGTTGAGGTGTCGATGCCAAAAAATGAACCCAAAGACTCAAAGTCTCATGAAAAAATTCCTGAAACGAAAAAATCTCAGAAAAAAATTGATCTTACCATCATCAAGACCGAGCCAAGTTCCCCCATCCAAGAAGTGATGTGCAGAGAAGAGTATAAAAAATTATTCGAAGGTCTTTGTGAAAGGAAGCAATGGCTATGACTCTAATGCCAGCAGTTTTGGAGCTTCCTATTCCCTCCAATTTGGAGACCTATGAGCAAGCCGCCTCTTTCAAAGCTAATTTGGTCTGGAAGAAATTGGATGAGATTTCTGTCGAAGAAGCCATTTCCTATTGGCTGACGACTTTAAGTCCAAAAACGCAGCTTAGCTATAGATCCGGCATGAAAAAATTGGTCGAATTCGGATGGCTTAATCCCCTAATCAGCTTACAACAGTTTGCGCTGATCAATCATGAAGGCATTATTGACCGTATCAAACTTTTTCAGGATTGGGCAGAATCTACCAGACAAGCACGCGCCGCCTGTTATATTTCATTTACGGGATTTTTGAGCCGTCGTCTTGAAGGTGTGATAAAAAAGGCCATTCCAAATAAAGAAGGAAACGCAAAGACCTTCTTTAGCGTATATGAGAAGGTTAAAACACATGCGATGACTCAAGCGCAGTGGATTCTATTCTTCAAAGAACTAGAGAAGATCAATCCTCGCGATTGCTTGATTGGAAAAGTGATCTTACAAGGTGGCAAGAGGGTTAATGAAGTGCTCTCCTTGCAAACCAACCAAATTGATTGGGAGCGCTGTGAGATTACATTTATTCAGTCGAAAATGAGACGGCTCAAGAAAGAGACTGTGATTACATATTCAGAGAGCATCATGAAGCGCCTTAAAGACTACATTGGAGAAAGAACGGGTCAGGTATTTGTAACCAGATCGGGAAATTCTGTCATGATCAATCAGGTAGCTGTAACTTTTGCAAAAGCTGGGAAGGCTGCTGGAATTCCATTTAAAGTTTCTCCACACGTGTTGAGAGCTTCCGCTGTCACCTACCTTAAGCAGCAAGGATTCCAAGACAGCGATATCATGCGTGTAACAGGGCATTCCACCGCAGAAATGGTTTATGCTTATGACAAGTCCTCGCGCGCAGATAATGCGAGTAAAAAAGTAAATTTAATATCTTAGAAGTTTCCTGAACGCAAGAGCGGATTGCATAACACGTGAATTCAAATTATGCAGAATTTGACATCCCTTAATTGCCTACAGTGAAGGAAATAGAGGGAATTGTCTTCGTTTAAAAATTGCTATGTGTTAAATAAAAATTATTATTTACCCTAAAGAACCCAAGGTCCCCAATGACACAAATGGCCGAATGTTGCCTTTCACCGAGAAAAACCAAGATATCAGTGGCCATGAATTGTGTCACCACAATTATTCTTGCAGGTGGAAACGGTACACGGCTTGACCCACTTACAAATACCCGATGTAAACCAGCTGTGTGTTTTGGTGGTAAATATCGGTTGATTGATATTCCTATTTCTAATGCCATTCACTCGGGTTGCCCTAAAATTTTCGTTATTTCTCAATATCTTTCATCCTCACTCAACCAGCACATCTTTAACACTTACCATCCAGGTGCATTTTTTTCTTCTGCTATTGAGCTAATATCAGCAGAACAAAAACACACGCATAAATTATGGTTTCAGGGAACAGCATGCGCTATTCGACAAAATCTGCATTACTTTACTGAAACTCCTGCAGAGTATTTTCTTATTTTGTCGGGCGATCAAATTTATAACATGAATTTCCAACACATCATTGATTTTGCTAAAGAGACCTCTGCTGACCTGGTAATTGCAGCACTACCTGTAAATGAGGAAGATGCAAAGCGCATGGGGATCATGAAATTAAACGAAGATTACTCGGTTACTGAATTTTATGAAAAACCTCAAGAACAAGAACTTTTAAATCAATTGCGCCTCCCGTCAAATACTCTGGAGAAGATGGCTGGAGGAGAGATTGGCAAACGACAATTTCTTGGTTCGATGGGGATTTATGTATTCAAGCGACAAGCATTATTAGATTTGCTCCAATGCGATCCTCGAGAAGATTTTGGTAAACATCTGATTCCAACTAAAGTCGGCCAAGGAAATGTTTTTGCTTATCCTCATAACGGTTATTGGGAAGACATCGGCACTATTGAATCATTTTTCAAAGCCAATATTGCACTGACGTCGTCTAATCCTGAATTCAATTGTTGCGAAGAAAAAAAACATATTTTTTTCAGACAACATTATTTATCAGCTCCCAAGATCATTAACTCAGCGATCACGAATGCTATTATCTGTGATGGATCTTTGGTTCAAGCCGCAGAGGTTAGCAATAGCATTATTGGATTGCGGTCGATTGTTAAGCAAGGTTCAATCATTAAGAATAGCTACATCATTGGTAATGATTTTTATTCTTCTCCAATACGTTATGAAGGCATTCCAAGCAATCCCATGATCGGAGAAAACTGCATCATTGATCACGCTATCATCGATAAAAATGTGTGTATAGGAAATAACGTCCGGCTGATAAACAAAGATAAATTGATGAATTATAGTAACGATAAAATTTGTATTCGAGATGGGATTATCGTTGTCCCTCGTGGGACTCATCTACCGGATGGATTTATTTTGTGATGCACTGAAGTTCTTAGAAAATTTAAAAGGAGATATGTATGGTACTTACAAAAAACGCACCCTTAAAGCCATCAGAAACAAATTCAACAACTTCTAGTCCTGTTCAAACTAATGATAAAAAGAAAGCAAAAGCTGAGCTTACTCGTGTTGTGATTCATTATGATGTGGGATTTAACAATAGTATTTTTATTAGAGGGAGCGGGGCTGACCTCAGCTGGGATAAGGGAATAATGTTAATGAATACACGGCCTAACGAATGGGTTTGGGAAACTTACAAGTCATTTAATTTATGTGAATTCAAAGTGCTAATCAACGATTCTCAATATGAGCAAGGAGATAACCATAAATTGACCAGCAAAAATGATCTTGAGTATACGCCTCGTTTCTCTTGATAATGACGCAATTGTTTAATGCTTTTATGATTAATTTATGTCAATGCTTCCGGAAGGAATATTAAAGAGTGATCCATCCCCAAATCAACATTTTGCAGATTTGCTGATTTTTTTCAGAACTCAAATGTGTCCATAAATCTGCAAATGTCGATTTGGGGATCGAAAAATGAACCAAAATTTTGATCCCGAAATCAGCAATGTGTCGATTTCGGGAGTAAAAAAGTTAAATATCACTCTAAAAGTTGTCCGAAATCGATTACTTTATCAAAATATCTCTCATCCAAAACACTCTCCTCCACCCCATTAACATGAATAAGCACAGGTCTGATGGAGCAGTTTCTAGGGATTTTCAATTTTTTTATTTTGTTCTCCATTTCCTCAATGATTTTATTACCGACAAGACCCTTAGAGAATTTAATCTCACATACATATAGATTAAGAAAGCGAGTTTGGATCATATAGTCAATTTGACATCCCGCTTGCTTAGTCGTGTGACTTTGAAAAAATGGGCCTTCCATTATTATTTCCTCTGGAGAGATACCTAACATCTTCCAGAGAGTTTTTCTATTATGGACAACAAGATTCTCAAACTGTAATCCCATGATACCTTCCCATCCAGGAAGTTGGGTTATTAAAGTGGAAAAACTTTCTTTTTCGATGTTAGAACGATTAGGAGATATATATTTCAAATAAAAGCGTAAATAATTATCACTTAATCGATAACGGCTTAGTTTTCCTTCTTTTCCATTTTTTAGATCCCATGTAAAGTCCCTTTTTACAAAGCCTGCTTTTACCAATTCATCTAAATGTTTACTGAATATCCCCCCCACACTTTTCCCTAATTCATTGCAAATTTGAACAAGCTCCTTTGGACCGTTGGCAAGACAGAGGACAATTTCTTTATGTCTAGCTTTAGTACGAGAAAAAAGATCAGAGAATATCTCATCGAATTCACGTACAAGCAATCCTCCTTTAGTAAAACAGAGATCTTGGATATTTCGCTCTGCAGGAAGATTTGGTTTGATTTGTTCCAAATAAAGCGGAACACCTCCTATTACGGATAACAGCTTGAACTTTTCATAAGGAGTAATACGCTTTTCTTTTGGATGCCAGAAAGCATTACAAACCTCTAATGGAAGCTCTTCAAGCACAAGATCGAGGGTAATTCTTCCCAAAAATCCTGTATTGCTTAGGATATTTTTTTCAATCCATGAAGATACGGATCCACAAAGCGCAATAATTAAGTGTGGATTTTTGCTAAAATACATATCCCAAGCAGTTTTCAAGTGTCCTAGAAAATGAGGATCTTTTCCTCCCATCCATGAGATTTCATCGAATACAATAAGAACTCGACCTTTTTTAGTTTCCTTGGAGAGATACCAGAAGAGATTACTCCAATCATCTGGCTTAACACCAGGGATACCTGCTCTCTCAAGCTGACGTGCAAAGTCATTTCGCTGAGTTTGGGCTGTTGTTTTGCGAACCGGAGGATTTCCAGAAAAGAAGTAGCTTTTCATTTCTTTTCCAAATTCTGAAAGAAGCCTGCTTTTTCCAATACGTCTTCTACCCCTGACAACAATAAGGCTAGCGCTTTTTTTTTCTAAAAGCCCTTTAAGCCGAGTCATTTCGGCTTCACGTCCTATAAACTGAGATGGTTTCATTTTAACTCCTACATTCCTTATGGCACGAGCATACTTAGGATAGAAAGAAAAATCAAGCAGCAAATCGATAAAATAGCCGTTTGCTGCTTGATTTATGTATTAAAAAAAGTAGCAGGAAACAGCAAAATAGGCTGTTTAATGCTCGATTTTTAAGATGTAAAAAGTAGCAGCAAAAGCAGACTTGGCTTTTTGTGAACTATTTTTTGACCCCTTCTAGAAGGTGAGCTTAAACAAGCGTCACTAAAGTCCCATAGGAATTTTCGGATTTCTTGCAGTTTCTACCTGTCCTAAAAGAATTCGATGAGGCGATTGTATAGTACCGTCATCCGCCATATTGAGAGAAAATATTTTCCCTGCACAAGGCTTAACGCTCCATCCATCAACACAACGTTCTAAATCCTGCAATGACCGAAGGAAAACTCCGGCTCGCTGATCCATTTTATATGGATCGTCCATTGTTATCCCAATCATCGGTGTCTTAGCGTCGCATTTTTTAATACTGCTTCCCAAGCGGCAGAAATCGATAATCTCTCCATCGCAGAGGTCTCCTTCCGCTTTCAAGGGGTGACATTTTTTTAAGCATGCGCGAGCCTCAAACTATTCAGGATAACGATCACAGTGACCCCGACATCAGCAAAAATGGCTAACGCTAAGTTGCTCATTCCAAATAATGCCAATGAGATAAAAACGAGTTTTATCGCTATGGCTAAAAATATGTTCAATCGGATTGTTTGAAGAGCTTTTCTACCTAGCTTGATTAAGAATGGAATTCTATTTAAGTAATCGCTAAGAATAACAATCGAAGCTGCTTCAATAGCGGTATCGCTTCCCAATTCGCTCATCGTAATACCAACGCTAGAAAGAGCTAAAGCGGGAGCATCATTAATCCCATCCCCTACCATGGCGACAGATTTGTACTTATCTAAGAGGGTTTGTATTTCCTTTGCTTTGTCTTCGGGAAGAAGGCTAGACTTCACATCAGCAATACCTACCATTTTAGCTATCGCCTGGGCAGATGTGGGATTGTCTCCTGTTAACATCACAGGAATGATTCCAAGACTTTTAATGTTTAGGATTACCTGTTTACTTTCTGGACGAACCTCATCCAAGAGTCCTATTACCCCTTCTACTTCCTTGTGAGTGCAGATGAGGATGACAGTTTTTCCTTCTTTTTGTAATAAATCCATTTTTTCAATAACTTCTTGGGGGACATGATGTTCTTCTAAAATGAATTCTAATTTTCCTATGCAGTGATGTTTATCTTCACATACTAGACAATCAGCTTGGGCTCCTTTGCCCATTTTTATTTGGAAATTTTCTACAGAATGTGGTACGTATTTTTCTGCTTTAGCTGCTTGAACAATACTTTTAGCAAGTGGATGTTCCGATTGAATTTCAATACCAGCAGCGCAACTTAAAAGATGCTCTTTTGTATGAGATCCAAAAGGGATGATGTCCGTAACGATTGGATTTCCAAACGTAAGAGTTCTAGTTTTATCTAGGGCAATTGCCTTGATTTTTCCAATAGCCTCTAAGTACCGACCTCCTTTAATCAAAATACCCTTACTTGCTGCGTTTCCGAGTGCTGAATAGATCGATACAGGAGTAGATATAACTAAGGCACAGGGGCAAGCAATGACGAGCAAAGTTAAGGCATTCTGAAAACTCTGATTAAAAGGAGTTAAGAAAAAGTAGGGTGGGATGATCATCCATAAAAAGGCCAAGAGAATGACAGAAGGAGTGTAGTAACTTGAAAAAGTTTCAATAAATTTCTGTGTGTGTGCTTTCGCTTCAAAGGCTTTAAGAGTGATCTCTTGAATCTTTGCCAGTGTGGTATCTTTTGAAAGTTTAGTCACTTGAACTTCAATATAACCTTGTTTATTCAAAGTCCCAGCAAAAACGAAATCCCCTATCATTTTGTCTTTTGCTATAGGCTCGCCTGTGATCGTTGCTTCATCAACAGCTGTAAATCCAAAAAGTACTTTGCCATCCAAAGGAATCATTTCTCCCGGCTTAACCACTAGCACATCATCAATCTTTACTTGACTAACCGGAATAGGATAGTCCCTTCCCTTGATAAAGGCGGTTTTAGGCATTTTTTCTGCCAGGCTGCTAAGAGATGTTTTACTTTGTTGTATTCCAAGGTCTTCAAGTTTTTCGGCAAGGTTATACAGAACAATCACAATCGCGGCTTCTTCATATTTCTCTAGGTAGAAAGCTCCTATTACAGCAATTGTCATTAGAAAATTGATACTTTTGAAATTTAACTGGAATAGAGCTTGAAATCCTTCAAGCAAGGTGTGATGGCCAATAAAAAGAATAATAGATAAAAATAAAGGAATAGCTATTACATGTGGTAAATCCCAACCTGATAAAGAGAGAACCTCAAATACTGCTACTAAGACTAGAGAAAAGATAAGCCATCGAAATTTGGTATCTTGGGATAAATTCATGATTATTTACCATTTCCATTAGAAGTTAAGTATTTGCTTTTCTTATAGTGAGCGGGAGAAAAAGTATGATAAAGAGCAGGTAGCAAAATTAGGGTTAGAAGGGTTGAGCTAATCAATCCGCCAATGACGACTGTCGCCAAAGGTTTTTGAACCTCAGCCCCTGTTCCAGTCGCAAGTGCCATTGGAACAAACCCTAAGGAAGCCACTAAAGCTGTCATGAGAACTGGACGAAGCCTTGTTAGGGATCCTTCTTTTATGGCTAAATTAAGGTCATCTTTTTCGGCTAGAAGCTGATTAATATATGTGATGAGAACAAGTCCATTGAGAACAGCTATTCCAGATAAAGCAATAAATCCAACGGCTGCAGAAATTGAAAAAGGCATATCTCTTATCCAGAGAGCAACGATTCCGCCTGTTAAAGCAAGAGGAACCCCACTAAAAACTAATAGTGCATAGCGTACCGAGTTAAAGGCGGTATATAGTAGAAGAAAAATTAATCCTAGACAAATTGGAACAACAATAAACAAACGTTGTCTAGCTGAAATCAAATTTTCAAACTGTCCACCCCAATTGAGCCAATATCCATCAGGTATCTTGACTTCATCTTGAATTTTTTTCTTAGCATCTTCGACATAAGAGCCTAAATCCCTGCCACGTACATTGGCTTGAACTGCAATAAAACGCTTTCCATCTTCTCGACGAATTTCATTCAGCCCATCAGAAACTTTGAGAACAGCTATTTCACTTAGAGGGACATAAGGAAAATGCGCCTTGGTCTTATTTCCAGAATTTTCCTTTACAGGGAGTGGAATTGGTAGGTTTCCTAATGCCTTAATATCTTCCCGCTGTGTTTCTGGAAGTCTAACCAATATATCAAAGCGACGGTCACCTTCAAAAATTTGTCCTGCTTTTCCCCCTCCCGCTGCTATAGCTAAAACATCTAATCCTTCAGAAACATTAATACCTAGGCGACTGGCTGCTTCTCTGTCGATCTTCACGTCTAAAACAGGTAATCCTTTTGTTTGAGCTATTTTAACATCAGCTGATCCAGGAATTTTTCTAAGAATATTAGCAATATGATCTGCTGCTCTCTGCATAACGTCAAAATCATCTCCATAAATCTTCACAGCTAAATCGCTTCTTACTCCAGAAATCAATTCATTAAATCGCATTTCAATAGGTTGAGTAAATTCATAGTTATTTCCTGGTATTTTATTTACTTCAGTTTGGATCAGTTCGATCAAGTTTGTTTTGTCTAAATTAGGCTCTGGCCACTCCTCTCTTGGTTTAAGAATGATGAATGTATCAGAAACATTAGGTGGCATCGGATCTGAAGCCATTTCTGCAGTTCCTGTTTTAGAATATACATAAGCAACTTGAGGAAATTTCTTGATCGTTTTCTCAACCATGGTTTGCATTTCAGTTGATTGAGTGAGGGAAGTGCTTGGGATTCGCACTGCATGCATTGCAATGTCTCTTTCATCAAGAGTTGGAACAAATTCTTGCCCTAGTTGATAAAATAAGATAAGAGACAGGGCAAAAATGACAACGCCGGAAGATATAGTCCACCAAGGGAATTTCAAGGATTTATCTAAAATCGGGCTATAAATCCTTTTTGAGTACTCAACTATTTTATTTTCTTTCTCTTTTAAATGACCTTTAACAAAAACAGCGATCATGGCGGGTACAAAGGTAAGGGAAAGCACAAATGCTGATACCAGAGCGAAAATGACTGTCATGGCCATAGGGTGAAACATTTTTCCTTCAACTCCTGTAAGAGTTAAAATAGGAATATAAACGGTGATAATGATGGCTTGTCCAAATACAGTTGGCTGAATCATCTCTTTGCTTGCTGTTAAAACCTCTTGCAGACGCTCACTAAGCTCTAAAGTTCTTCCAAGCTCATGTTGCTTCTGCGTCAATCTCCTTAAACAGTTTTCGGTAATAATCACAGCACCATCAACGATTAAACCGAAGTCAATAGCGCCAAGACTCATTAAGTTCCCGCTAATCTTGGACTGAACCATACCTGTGGCGGTCATAAGCATGGAGAGAGGAATTACCATAGCAGTAATCAATGCTGCTCTAAATTGACCTAGAAATAAAAATAAAACGGCAATGACTAGAATGGCTCCTTCGCCTAGATTGCTTACCACCGTTTTAATGGTTGCATTTACAAGTTTGGTACGATTTAAAACAGATTTGGCTTCGATATCTGGAGGAAGCGTTTTATTGATTTCTTTGAGCTTTTCATCTACGGCTTGAGATACAGTTCTGCTATTTGCTCCAATCAACATCAAAGCTGTCCCAACTACAGCTTCATGACCGTCCTTGCTAGCACTACCTGTCCGCATCTCTTTTCCGATGATCACTTCCGCAATATCCCTGACTCGAATGGGAATACCTTCTATTGTCGCTAAAACAATGGTTTCGATTTGGATAGGAGCATCTAAACGCTCATCCGATTTGATAAGTAAGCTTTCTCCCTTCTTTTCAATATATCCAGGTCCAACACTGGCATTGTTTTTTTTTAAGCTAGAAATAATGTCATCAAAGCTTAAACCAAGAGCAATCATACGCTCAAGGTTTGGTTCTACGTGATACTGTCTGACGTATCCTCCAATAGAATCGACACCAGCTAATCCTTTAACTCCCTTTAACTGTGGCTTGACAATCCAGTCTTGAACTGTCCTTAAATAAGAAGCTTTCTCAATATCTGTGCTTAAGAATTGACCTTCTGGAGTTAGATACCTCCCATCTTTTTGCCAGCCAGGTGAACCTTCTTTAATCTCTGCTCCTTTTCCATTAGGATGCTTAAAATCTACAGTCCACATATAAACTTCACCCAGTCCTGTAGATACAGGTCCCATTCTTGGATCTGCACCTTGTGGAAGGTTTTCTTTGATTTCACTTAGGCGTTCATTAATTTGTTGCCGAGCAAAATAGATATTCACATCATCATCAAAAATAGCGGTGACTTGAGAAAAAGCATTTCTAGAAATAGATCGCGTCATCTGTAGGCCAGGGATGCCTGCTAATGCGGTTTCAATGACATAAGTCACCTGTTTTTCTATTTGGATGGGAGAAAATCCTGGTAACGTTGTATTGATCTGGACTTGATTGTTAGTGATATCTGGAACAGCATCTATCGGAAGACGAATAAATGAATAGATACCAAATCCAGTCACGACTAAGGTGAATAGAATGATAGCCAGAGGATAGTGGATAGAAAATCTTAGAATTTTTTCAATCATCAGTGTTCATGCTCCGCTTCTTTTTTGCTTAAATCAGCTTTCAATAAAAATGTTTTTGAAGAGGCGTATTCTTCTCCTGCACTTAAGCCTGAAAGAATTTCAACGTTTTTATCGTCGCTAACACCTACTTGGGTTTGTCTTTTTTCAAAACCTTCAGGTACTTTTACAAAAACAAAATCTTTGCCTTCGATCTCTTGAATCGCCTCTTTAGATATGACAAGGGGAACAAAAACATTTTCAGTTGCAATATTTACCTTAACAAAGGAACCAGGGCGCCAGTTTCCACTCGGATTTGTCAATTCGGCTACAGCTTTAGCCGTTATAGTTTCATCTTGAATGATCGGACTAAGATAGATTATTTTTGCCTGTGCGATCTTTCCATCTACAGGAAGAGAAATATCCACCATTTGTCCCTCTTTTACCCTCACAAGATCCTTTGGATATATCCCGATCTCTATCCAGATGATGCTAAGATCAGCAATCTCGTAAATCGTCGTCGTATTTTCAATAAATTCCCCCTTATTAATGTGACGAGCGATCACAATTCCATCCATAGGAGATCGGATGTCGTAAAGTCTTAAATCAGGGTTATGTTCATTAGAAAGCTCTTTGATTTCTTCATCCTCAATCCCAAAAGCATGGAGTTTTTGTTCGGATAATTGAACATTAATTTTAGCTTCTACATAAGCTGATTTTGCATTTAAATAATCCTGTTCAGCAGAAACTTTCTTTTCATGTAAACGTTTTTCACGGTCTAAAAGAGAAAGGGCAAGGCTCTCTTTCTCTTTAGCTGCTAAATAATTCGCTTTGATATCAGCCATTTCACGACTTTCCAAAATAGCTAAGACTTCACCTTCTTTAACTCGATCTCCAATGTTTTTTCGAGCTTCTTTAGCAACCCCAGAGATTTTAGGCAAAATGTGAGCTAGCTTATCTGGATGCAAAATAATTTTTCCTCTAGTGGAAATGGTCACAGATAATTCTCCAGGACCTGCTATTTTTGTTTGAATTCCCAAATCTTTGATTTGATCCGATGAAAGTGGAATAATATTTTCTTCGCTATGGCCATGCTCGTCAATATGACCATGAGGGTTTGCTTCGGCTATTTCTAAAGAAGCAGTCTCTTTTTTTAGTGGAGATGATGACCAAAACTGCCAAGCCACTATACTACTCATTAAAAGAGCTATCCCTGTAATCGAATAAAATATTTTCATTTTCATAGCCCATCTTCCTGTGTATTTAAATATTCTATATCTGCTATGCTTTTATGATAATTTAGCACGGCTTGAATGTATCTTTCTCTAACTTCAAAAAGGGTTTTTTGAGAATCGAGCATGTCTAAGTATTCAAATTTTCCTTCCTTATAACCTTCTTGAGCTAGTTCAAAAGATTGGAAAGCCGCTTTAAGCACTGTAGATCTTATCCGCTCTGCTTCATTGTAGGCTCTCACTAACTCTTTATGCGCGATAGAGAGTTTATTTTCTAAAGCAAGCTCAAGTTCAATATACTGATCATGAGCTTTAAGCGTTTGAGCCCTTGCTCTCTGTACATTTCCTTGATTCTGATTAAAAAGTGGGATAGGAATAGAAGCTCCAAGGATTAGCCCTTTATTTCCTGTATCTTGAAGTGTTTTGTATCCAAGTATTACTGTCACATCTGGAATAGCTAAAGATTTTTCTAAATTTAAATTTTGATGAGCTGCAAGGTGCTCCATTTGAGATCGCAAAAGTTCAGGATTTCCTCTTAAATCAGATAGACATTCTTCGAAAGGAATTGGTAAATTAATTTCATAAAAAGGAAAACTGACTCTATCAAAATCAGGACAGGAATATCCCCATAAAATCGAAAGCCTTTCTTTATTTTTAGAAAAGTCCGCTTTAGCTTTCTCTAAGTTGATCTGAGCTGTTGAAAGAGCAATTTCTGCTTTATTTTGTTGGATTAGAGAAACTTTACCCGCCTCGACTTTTGCGGTTACTGTCTTATAGACTTCTTCCGCAACTTTCGTTTGGTCTACAGCTAGCGCGAGATTCTCTTGGGAGGCAACAACTAAAGTGAATAATTTTAAAAGTCTATTGAGAAGGAAAAGTTGCTTGGCTTCAAATCCCGCCTGTGCGGCATAGAATTGAAATCTTGCTGTTTGATATCGGAATCCCCTTTTCCCACCCAATTCTACTAGTTGAGCAATTTCATATCGCGATTCTGCAGCCTCCCAACCTTGCCAATTCTTATTCCCAAAGACATTTTCAACACTGTAACCCGCTACTGGATTTGGATAGAGTCGACTTTGAGTTTGAGCCCCAGCCTTTCCATTTATTTCACTATTGGCGATGCGAAGCTTGGGAGAAAGGGATAAAGTTTTGGATACTGCTTCGTCAAAAGAAAGAGTTGTTTCGCAAAAAATCTCACAAGGAAAATATAGGAAGAAGGAAACACAAACGAAATAACATAATCTTTTCCAATTTTTTACACCCATGAATGAAAATCCTCTATAGCTATGCTTTGTGTAAAATTTATCGACTTCAAGCGTCATCTTTTACACATTCAACAAGTGTCTTCGTTTCGAGCTTGCCCGCTTTTGACTCTTTTGATTTTTCGCGCGATTTCTTTTCCTTAAGTTCCTGTATTCCTCTCAATACCAAATCATGCAAAAAATCTTTCATGGGTATCATAGCCTCAGCACAAGCAGACTTTAGCAACGCATGTTCATGTACAGATATGTCAAAACTTAGTCTTACCACTTGTTCTCTCATAGGCAACCACCTCCTCGGCTTGGAATTCTTTGGTTATCCTATACATATTTGAAATAATGTTTATATACAACCATATAAACATGTATGTAGGCATGGTAATGAATTCTCCAAAATCAACCCACTAAATTTAGATGGGTAGGTTTTAGAGAATTTATGGATGCAGCAAAACCTTGATCTCGGAAAAAATCAATCCACAAATCGACAAATGTTATTTTGTAGATAATTGTTATGATAATGAAATTGATCCGCAAAATGACATTTGTCGATTTGTAGATGCCTTCTAGAGTATAAAAAAAGTATCAGTAAACAGTAAAACCGGCGGATGAAACACAAAACAATGTTTTTTCCGCCGGTTTTAGAGATGTAAACATGACGGAACACGCAAAGTTTTGTTTGACCAATTACCCTTTTTGAATTACGAAACAGCTGTTTCACAAACTCTTCACTATTATTTTTTTGTAAAACTATGATAAGGTGATTTTTAGAAAAGCTCCCCTCTTTTTCAGGAGGGACGCTGAAATCAAACACTCATCGACACAAAGACGACGATTTTCTCGCCGTTGCCACCAAGTACCCATCTTCCCCAAGTATCATTTTGATCTCTAACTCTTGGGAGTATATGGCTACGTATAATTTTGAGAAAAAATCCGCTGAAGAACAGAGTCGCGTTCCTCATAATGATGGATTTGTCAAGGCCGATGGATGGATCAATGTCCTGACTGGGCTAGGCATGCGAGGACGCGATAAAAACGTCAATGCTCACTTTCGCCTGGAGAAAATATTCGAACAAGCGGAACTGGATCAATTGTATAGATCTGACGGGATCACCCGACGAATCATGGATATTGTGCCATCCGAAATGGTCAGACAAGGGTGGGAAATCGAGGGAGATTCAGGACAAGACATTAATCGCAAAATGGAATCCCTCAAAGCTAACTTCAATTTGATCACTCTGCTTCGATGGGCCAGACTGTATGGAGGCGCTCTTTGCGTGATGGGAATTGCCGATGGGTTACCTCTTGAAGAACCTGTCGACGAGCGAAATATTAGGGATATAAAATGGCTCCATGTATTCGATCGCTATCAATCTTTCAGCAGAGACGGGACTTTTGAAAAGGATCTGAATAGCCCGAATTATGGCTATCCAAATGTCTATACTGTTAACGACACCCGTACAGGAGCACTCTTCTATGTACATCATTCAAGAATTCTTCGCGTAGACTGGTCGATATTACCTCCAAGGCAGCAAAATTTCAATAATGGATGGGGCGATCCGCTTATTCAGTCAATCTACGATGAGCTTCGCAATTATTCCACGGCCTTTGCCAATGCAGGGCTTATCATGCAAGACTTTGTTAATTACACTTTATCCATCCCCAATCTTGCGGAATTAATCGCTTCTCAATGCGCTGACAATCAAGTAATGAAACGACTTGATATTCTCAATTTAACCAAAGGCGCAACCAATACAATGATTTTGGATGCGGAGGAAAAATATGAAAAAGCCTCAACAAATATCTCAGGCATCCCTGAGCTTCTCGATCGTTTTATGCTGGCTCTATCTGCGGTCTCTGGCATTCCAGTATCCCTTCTCTTTGGAAGAAGCGCCGCCGGCATGAATTCCACCGGAGATAACGATGTCAGAAATTTTTATGATATGGTCAAGCAGGAGCAGGAATCCAAGCTTAAGCCAGTCCTTGAAAAGCTCACTCGCTACATCATGCTCTCCAAAAATGGACCATTCGCTGGCGACGAACCAGACAACTGGTCCATCCAATTTGTCCCCTTATGGCAGAACACCGAAGAACAAGAAGCCATCGTCAGAAAAATCGTCGCAGAAACAGACGCCATTTATCTCGACAGAGGAGTTCTGGATCCTGCTGAGGTGGCTGTTTCTCGTTTCGGCGGCAACCGTTGGTCTATGAATACTGAAGTGGATCTTGAAGGACGTAAAAACGGTTTTGATCCAGAAGAAGTGGCTGAATTAGAAGAAGAGAAAAAAGCACAGGAAACACCTCCTCCAGGCATTGGACCTGATTTTATGCCTACAGGAATCAGATATCGCTCACCGGTATAACCATGGTTTCTATTGATCAGCTTGCTAAAATTCAACAGAGGCGCATGGGGAAGCTTCAACCAGCAAAGATGAAAAAACCTCCTAAATGGCATCCGCCATCTTCTCTGGAAAGAGAATATATGAGAGTACTTTTCTCTTTAACAAACGAATTAAAAACCCTGATTAAAGAAATCATTATTCCTGCACTCCCCTCTCTGATTTTAGAAGTGGAACAGCTCTATCCGACCTCTTCGGCAAGGGGGGATGATTTTTCAGATGCATTAAAAAGATTGATAAATTCTGTAATACACGCTATAAAGGGTAAAGTTGAAGAAACCATAGCGGAATCAAAAATAATTGGCGCACAAGTCGCCAGGTATAATAAAAGGCAGTTCGACAGAATCAACAATTCCGTTTTCGGAATTGATATTTTTATCGACCAGCCTTGGCTTCAAGACCAGTTAAAACTGTTCGGAAGCCAAAATGCTCAATTAATCCGCTCTCTTCCAGCACAAGAACTCGAACAGGTCGCACAGATCATCGAGAGTGGCTTGCAGGAAGGAAGCAGATTTCACTCAATGACTCAATCAATCCAAGAAAGATTCGGAATTACTAGACGGCGCGCGAAGTTAATCGCGAGAGATCAGACATCTAAATTGAATGCGAGCTTAACAAAACTTAGGCAGCAAGAATTGGGTGTCGAGGAATACATCTGGCAAACGGCAGGCGATGAAAGAGTTCGCCCCACCCATAAAGCCCATGATGGTAAGAAATTTCGTTGGGACAACCCACCGAAAGATACTGGCCATCCGGGAACTGATATAAATTGTTTTCCAGGGAGTCTAGAGTTCTTTAGCTTTGATGGTGTGAATAAGTTGTTTAGGTATTGGTATAGTGGTGATTTGACCGAGATCGTTGCGGATAATGGCTGTACATTGAAAGCGACACCGAATCACCCAATACTTACCAACCGCGGTTGGATCGGAATTGAGGATGTTGAGTTGGGAGATTATATAATTAGCGCTAGAAATCAAGCTTTCGATAGAGCAAAAGTGGACATAAACAAAAATAAGATTACTTTCGAAAATTGTTTTAAGACGATGCAGAAATTTCTCGGTTTTAGTCAATCGTGTGTGGACAGTGGAAAATTCCATGGCGATTTTTCCAATAAGCAAGTCGATATTATATCGCTCGATTGCAAATTGCCGGATGTGTGGAATTTGAAGTTGTTGCAAGATTTTGCAGAATTCATTTTCTCCTGGTCCGATATTGATTTTGGAAATATTTTCTTGCCTACTCTTGGCCGCCTTGAATCTACTATGAATAGGTTGATTTGCGCCCCTGAGAACTTCATTCGCGGATTTAGTAAGCTCTTTTCTCTGTTCAACAGTGAGCTTTGCCATACGATTAAAATTGGCTTCGGAACCATTCCTAATAGAGATGCCATTCTTTCGCAATCTTTGCTCTATAGACCTTCTGGCGATATTGTATCTTTCGGAGAGTTCCTTAACACTCATCCCTTGGCTATAGAGGAGCAACAATTCTTGAATAGGCAACTCTTTAAAATTATGAGGCTTTCGGCCGAATCTATTGGCTTGAGTGTCAATTCCATTGGCTCGGAGATGTTTACTAAGATTGTCAGCGTTTACGGAAAGCCTCAAAGCGATTTGACGCAAACTAAAACCTTGGGAATAGAGGGCTTTCGCATTATCGATAAGGCTAAAAGTAAATTTTCTGGGCATGTATATAACCTTGAAACGGAACAGGGATACTACAGCATAAGGGATAAAAATTCCAGCCTAGTTGTACATAATTGCAGATGTGTTGCTATTCCTGTATTAGAAAGATTGTTAGACATCTAAAAGACCCAATTAAATTAACTTCCCCTACTACCCTTACCACTCTTAGAAATCAAATTATCCAACCAATAAGATTTCCAGTAATCCACACATCCAGCTACCCAACCATCCAGCTAACCAGTTAACCAACTTATTCGAGTTGAAAAAGTTGTGATTTTAACATTTTGATTTTTGGGTAGAGAAATGAAATTAAATGATGTTGCTCGTTTTGATAGAGGACAAGTCAAAGGCGATGCTTTCATTACAGATGAAGGGTACATCAAAGCCAATGCCATAGTCACCCGCACGGGTGTTTTTCTCTATAAAAACCCAGATGGAACTATTCGCAAAGAACTGCGTCATCCTGACGAAGTTTTTAAAATAGACAGTCTGGACACCATGAAAATGATTCCTGTGACAAATGGGCATCCTCAAGAACGCCTTATCTCGGCTGAAAATGCCAAGCGTCTTGCCATTGGCTATACAGGGGAAACAATTACCCAAGACGGTGAGTTCGTCATTTCAAATTTAGTAATTACAGATCTGGCGAGCGTTAAAGACGTTACTGACAGAAACCGTAGAGAGCTGTCTCTCGGGTACACCGTCGATCTCATCCCGGAAGAAGGAAGCTACAACGGCCAGCCTTATAACTTCCGTCAATCCAATATCAAATACAACCACTTAAGCATTGTTGACAATGCCAGAGCAGGCAGTGAGGCAAGAATCGCATTAGATAGTTTCGATGCAGAAGAAATCTTAATAGAGGAGGCCAATATGGCTAAAAGGAAAGTCAAAATTGACGATGACGAGATTTTGATGGAGGACAATGTAGCTAATCAAGTTGAGCAGCTGCTTGCCCGCATTGCAAATCTCGAGGCAGAAAATAGCAGGATAGCTGAAGAAAAAGACAAGCTATCTGCTGAACTTAATTCAATAAAAAATGGGGATGTCGACCTCGAAGAAGAGGAAGACGAAGGAGAAGAAAAGGAAGAAAAAGAAGTGGGCTACATGTCTAAGGAAAATCCTTATGCAACCCATGAAACTCCTGTCAAAGCTCCCAATGGAGAACGCGTTCCCTTGAAGCCACAAGACAAGGAAAAAAGAGAGAACGACAAATACAACAATATGGACGCTGCATCTATCAGATCTCTCGTTAAAGAGCGGGTCAAATTGCAAAAAGTTGCAGAGAGTGTCTTGGACTCTAAAACCTTGGCTAGAATTGATGAAATGTCCGACCTGGAAATCAAAAAGGAAGTCATCAGAGCACGCCAAAAGAATGCAAATCTAGATGGAAAAACTGCAGTTTATATTCAAGCGAGATTCGATGCTCTGCTCGAAGATATGACCCCTGCCCCATCTCAAGTCATTGCAACCCCAGTTGAATACAGAACTAAATTCGATCATCAACCTGCCGATTCCGCCATGGCTCGCCAGGCAATGATCGACAAGATGAAAAATGGTTACAAGCCCGGAGGTAAAATACCATGCCACAACTAAGCTATCCCTTTTTAATGGATGTCGGGAGCGTAGGTCTTTTAGCCGATTCAGGCTTTAAAAACGTCCTTTCTCCTATAGCATTTGAGAATTTTAACGTGGGTCTCGGACTTGCGAAAGTAATTGGTCAAGATTACATCGTACGCCTTCCGCAATCAAACCTATCGACAATTATCCTAAGCGCAGACTTGGTCACATCCAATGTGATTAACGTAAGTGTAAATGGGGTAGCGCTAGCACCCATTACATTTGCAACTTCCCACCTGGCAACAATGAACACTATTGCTGCTGCTATTTTAGCTCAACCAAATATTGCTTCAGCAATAGTTGGAGGGTCAAACAATCGAACAATCACTGTTACGGCAACGGAAGGTAAGATTGCTATTGTTAACTCATTTGTAGTGACTCTTGGCGCATCGCAAGCCACAGCAACTATAACAAACACCACTCAAGATACATTCTATGGAGTGGGCGCAAGAACTCAAAATAAACCGAACCCATTGAATGCGCTCGGATCATTTGGGAATCCGATTTATTTCCAAGGAGATTGCGTGTCTCTCCTCACTCGAGGCCGTGTCTATGTTGCAGCTGAACAAAACCTAACCAGCGACAGCCCAGTTTACTGGAGATTTGCCGCTAACGGGCTTCTGCTTCCTGGTGGATTCCGTGCGGACTCAGATGGGGGCCGTGCAATCGCCCTTCCAACTGCAAGGTACACCGTTGGAGCTACAGCTGGTGCTCTTGCAACATTAGAAATCAACTTGCCGAACTAAGGAGAAGGTAAAATGGATAGAATTGTAAGCGTTAATCTCGACTCGGCAGAGACTGCGTTCTTTGCTCGTGAGCTCGAGTCTATAAAATCAAAGTCGTACGACATTGAGTTCCCTCCGCTCAAAGCGATCAAGCTAATTCCTGTTAGCACAGAAGCTGGTGCGGGTGCGGAATCGATCACTTACCAATCGTTTGAAGAAACCGGTCTTGCACGAATCATTTCGAGCTATGCCGATGACTTCCCTCGTTGCGATATTCGCGGTAAGGAATTCATCACTCCAGTGAAATCCATTGGAGCTAGCTATGGTTATTCGATGCAGGAAATTAGAGCCGCGATGTTTGTAGGCAGAAGTCTTACACAACGTCAGGCAAACGCCACTCGAAGAGCCAATGACCAAAAGGTAAATAAGCTTGCCTGGTTTGGAGATAATGGTTCCAACATCCTTGGTTTGACTAATAACCCAAATATCCCAGCAGCTTCTGTTCCTGCAGATGGTACAGGTGCTTCTACACTTTGGGTCAATAAAACACCTGATCAAATCTTGCGCGATATGAATCAATTGTCCAACGGTATTGTAGGCCTCACAAACGGGGTTGAAATGCCTAACACATTGATTCTTCCTATCGATCAATACACGTTGATCTCTTCAACTCCTCGTTCCGCTAACAGCGATACGACGATTTTGGAGTATTTTATTCAAAATAATCCGTTCATCACAACTGTGGACTGGGTTCCTGAATTGAAGGGTGCAGGTCCTGGCGGTGTTGACATCATGATCGCTTATGAGAAGAACCCTGATAAGCTCACGATGGAGATTCCAATGCCATTTACTCAATATCCACCTCAAGAACGTGGTCTTGAGTTCATTGTCAACTGCGAATCTCGTTATGGCGGGATCATCATCTATTATCCGCTTTCACTGTCCATCGGGGAGGGAATCTAATGGCTTTAGTCAAGTACAACGGTAAGAACGTCTACTATTGTAACTTCACCAGCCGCCTGATGCCAGGGATCAATGAGATTCCGGAGGGCGAACTCAAAGCCCTCCTCCTTCACCCTTTATTTCAACATAGGGTCGAAGAAGGGATCATCGTGATTATTCCCGAATCTTCAGACAAGGAAGCGGATGGCAAGAAGTCGGTTAAGGAGATGATGAAACTCATCCCTCAAATTTATGACCACGCCTATCTGACTCGAATTATCGATGAAGATGGCCGTGACAAAGTCGTAGATGCAGCTAAAAAACAGCTTCATAAAATTTCTCATCAAGCGGAGGAAGAGGAAAATGAGCATTTCGGATCCAATACCAAGTCAAACGATAATTGATACGTTATTCGTTATTGCACCGCAGTTCTATACGACTGATCCAACGAAGTTGGCTAACTACAATACCATGATTGGTTTGTTGAGATGCCAAGTCAATGAACAAGTCTTAACTTGCTGCGGCGTGCTAGCCTACGTCTATCTTTTGGCTCATTGGCTTCAATTGCAAACAAGCCCTCAGACCGGAGTGGCTACTAGCCTCAGTGAAGGAGAGCTATCCATCGGGCTTGCGATCTCGCCCGACTCCTCCATCCTGGACGCTACTCAGTATGGAAGGCTGTACAAGGATTTGATCAAACGAACCGTCATCGGTTCAACTGTAACGAATTTACCCCCTAATTTTGCGGTGATCAATGCGTGCTGTTGTCAAGGATAAGGATCTAGGATTTGATGAAATCCAGCGGCAAATTGCTTTGCTCGATGGCTCCTACGTCAAGGTCGGTTTTCAAGAAGGAACCACCACAAAGACACAGGTAAAAGGACAGCGGAAGCAAACTGCTGGACTTTCAATTCCTCAAATAGCAGCAGGAAATGAATTCGGGACCAGTACCATTCCAGCCAGACCCTTTATGTCTACAAGCTTTGATGAGAACAGGGCATTAATAAACAAGGCGATACAGGGCGAATACACTAAAATTTTGGACGGTAAAAGAACAGCAGAAAAATCGTTAGGATTGATAGGACAGCTAATGACAAAACTAATTGTTCAAAAAATCCGTGCAATTGTTTCTCCTCCCAATTCTCCAAGGACTATCGCTATTAAAAAGAGCTCCAAACCTTTAATTGACTTCGGTCAGATGGTGCAGTCAGTGCGCTATAAGGTGGTACTCAAATGACATCGCCATTTGAAATCTTTCGCTCTCCAGTAATACTTCGTCGCTTTCAAAGCGGAGGTTATACGAATGGGCGCTGGATTGATGGCACTTACACAGATACTCCAATAACTTCCAGCATCCAGCCCATGAAGGGTGAAGAAATGCAGGAGCTGCCAGAGGCAAGAAGAGATTCAGAAGGCTATAAGCTTTTTACTTCAACCCTCATCAATACGGTCACAAGTGTAAATCCAGACCTTGTTCTTTTCTTCGGAAAAACTTTTGAAGTGGTTCAGGTTTTTCCATGGCAAAACGCACCTGCAATGGGGTTGGTAAACCATTATAAATACTTAGTTTTAAGGCTCGAAGGACAATAAAAAGGAATTGAAAAACCATGAAAGCAAAAATTATTTCAGACACTTCTTTTATGACGTTAGAAGACAGGCTCAATGACTTCCTCAATGAAATGACAGCCAATGCATGGAAGTTATTCGATGTCAAATATGACACCTATTATCAGCAAGGCTTCGAGCTTCATTCTGTGCTCGTGTTGTATGGGGTAGAAGATGCCGCTTAATTTTGAGACGATAAAAACAAATCTATATAGCTGGGCAACGGCAAATAGCGGGGGCGCTTCTGTCATTTTCTTGAATGAAAATGCTCCGCGCCCAGCCCAGCCATACATGACTTTATTCCTCTCAAGCTTGAACCAGATCGGCGAAGACTATACTCCAGAATCTGATGTCAATGGATTAGTTGACATGGTAGGTGATAGAGAATTCACTTTGCAGATTCAAACTTATGGCGGCGATTGCATTACTCGCCTAGAGAATTTAAGAAGCAGCCTGCAAATGCAAACTGTATTGGACACCTTAAGAGCTAACGGCATCGTCTTCGTGAATCATTTTGCTATTAGCGATGTCACGGAGCTTCTCGATTCAAGATTCGAAAAACGAGCAGCTATGGATGTCCTCTTTAGAATAGGCCAAAACTACACTGATAATTTAGGTCTCATCCAAACAGTTCAGGTTGAAGAAATTTATCAAGATGCTGGCGGAAGTGTGGTCTATGACCACACCATCACAATACCCTAGGAGGAGTTATGCCATTAAGCGATATCGTAAATGTCCAGATTACGAGAGATACCCAAACAGTCTCAGAGGCTGGATTTGGCACTCTAATGATCTTAGGGACTCACAAGCGGTTTGATGACCGTATCAGATTTTATACGAGTCTTTCCGGAGTAGCCGCAGATTTTGAATCGACAGATTTGGAATATATTTCTGCTCAAGAGGCTTTCAGCCAAGCTTTAAGCCCACAGCAAATAGCTATTGGACGAAGAACAGTAGATAACGCAAGCATCTTCGTCGAAACTGCGATGGCTCCATTTAATTATACCGTCACAATTGATGGGACAAGCGTTACGATTCCTTCAGCCCCTACGGCTCAAGAATCTCATGTGGTTATGAGCGGAAACTTTGTTACGAGTAATTCGATTGCTATTACTTTAAACGGCACTCCCCTAACTCCGATTGTTTTCTCTGTGGATCAAGCCACTACAATGGGCTTAGTGGTAGCAGCTTTAGAAGCAAATGCTGCTGTAGAATCAGCGACTCTTAGCGGAAGCAATTTAATTTTGGATGTGAGAGGCAAGCCTAATACCAATGCCATTATCAATAGTTTTGTTGTCACTTTGGGCGCAAGTCAACCGACTGCTGTTATCACAAATCCTTTACAGCCGGTATCTAATTTAACAATTGCCAATTCATTGGTTACTGCTATTAACGCAGAAATCACAGGAGTGACAGCAAGCGAGCCTGTCGTACCAGATGGCACTATTAACTTAGTGGCCGATGTTCCCGGTGTTCCCTATATCTTATCGGTTAGTACGGACATTGTAAACCCAGATCAAGCGGTGGTAACGGTGACTCAAGTTGAACCCAATACAGATTATGTAGTGACGATCAACGGCGTTCCTTTTACTTATACAAGCGCTAATGAAGTTCAATCCAATGAAGAAATTGCAGCTGGTTTAGTTACCATCATTGCTGCACAAACTCAAGTTCCAGTTGGGGTTTCGGATAATTTGGATGGAAGTTTTGAATTATTTGCTCAAGTTCAAGGCACTGGGTTTATTCTTTCAGTTTCCGAAGGAATTCTAAGTAAAGAATTTGGATTGGTTATTCAGCCTTTTGTAGCTTCTGATCCTGTAGTTGACGATTTGACTGCTATCCAAGCTGTAGACGACACATGGTATGCTTTGGCTATGACCGATAGAACTTCTGCCACCGTTCTTGCTGTAGCAGCATGGACAGAAGCCGTGATTAAGATTTTCGGAACAGCTTCGGCAGATCCTAATATCATCAATCAAGCTATGGGAGTGGATACAACTTCGGTAGCTGCTAAATGCAATCAATTTGGCTATGTAAGAACGTTTGTTCTCTACCATCAAGATGCAAACAGTGATTTCCCCGAATGCGCTTGGTTTGGCGGTGTCCTTCCTTTAGAGCCTGGTTCAGAAACTTGGAAGTTCAAAAGATTGAATTCAATTGCTTATTCCAATTTAACCAGCACTCAATCTCAGAATGCTAGAAATAAAAAAGCCAATACTTATGAGTTTATCGGAGGAGTTGGAATCACGCGAGAAGGAACCATGGCTCAAGGGGAATTCATCGATATCGTGCGAGGGATTGATTGGATGACTTCAAGGATACAGGAATATGTCTACTCGGTTTTGGTTAACAATCCTAAAGTACCCTACACAGACGCAGGGATCACAGCGATAGAAGCTCAAGTGAAAAGAGCTTTACAGCTAGGAATCAGCAATAATTTTATTGCGAGTGATCCAGCTCCGATTGTGACAGTTCCAAAAGCTGCAGACGTTCCTTCAGTCGATAAGACTAATAGAATCTTGAAAAATGTGAAGTTCCAAGCGACATTAGCGGGAGCCATTCATGCAGTGAATATCACTGGAACAGTCACAATTTAAATACTTAGGAGATAATTATGTCAGTAAGAACTTATGACCCTAAGCAGGTTATTATTACAGTAGGTGGAATTCCTATGAGCGGCTTCGCTGATGGAACTTTCTTAACCATTGATAGAGATGACGATCAATGGGCGAAAGTTACTGGCGCGGACGGTACAAGCACGCGTATCAAAAGTAATAATCGCTCAGGAAGTTTGACAATAACCTTAAAGCAATCAAGCCCTAGCAATGATGTGCTTTCAGGATTTGCTAATATTGATGAGTTAACCAATGCAGGGGTAGTGCCTATCTTAATCAAAGACTTGAGCGGAAATTCGCTTTACTTCAGTGCTACTGGTTGGGTGAAGAAATATCCATCTTCTGAATTCGGTAAAGATTTAGCTAATCGCGATTGGGTTCTTGATCTAGTTGATCTGGATGTTTTCGTTGGTAGCAATGGAGTAAACGTCTAATGATTGAAACACGAGAAAAACAAATCAATGGTTCGGTTTATACCTGTACCCAGTTACCCGCTAGAAGAGCTTTAAGAATGAAAGCAAAGCTTTTGCGAATCTTTGGACCTGCTTTGGCTCAATTATTCCTTCCTGGAGGTAAAGATCAAAGCATGGCCGGGCTTCCATTTTCAAAAGGAGAAGCTGTCAAAGCTATTGAGTCTTTAATGTCCCAATTGGATGACAAAACATTTGAAAGTTTAGTCCTTGAGCTATGCCAAGGAGTCAGAAAAGAGGGAATGGAATTAACCGATTCTGTAATAGATGTTGAATTTGCAGGCGATCTACCGACTTTGATGCAGGTCTTAGCCTTCGTTGTAGATTGCAATTTCGGTTCTTTTTTTGGGGAGAGCGGTATTGGAAGCCTATTCAAGGAAGCAACACCGATGCCGCAGAATCGTCAGCCAGATACGAGAAAAACCTCCATACGGAATTAAAAGATGAATTCCTTCTCTGGCGGTTAGTGTTAGAAGGAATAGCCTCTTTAGAGGAAATCGAGCGCACATGGAATCTAGATGATCTGTTAAGGGCAAATGCCTTGCTGGATATGCGACTCGACCTGATGGAAGAATCTAAAAGGAAAGGTCGAAGAAATGACAGTCGTTAGAGAATTAGTCACTAGATTAGGCTTTCAAGTCGATCAAAAAGGCGTTGAGCAATTTAATCGCACAATCATAGGCTTTAAAACAAAATTTGCTATTGCAGCAACAGCTGCAACTGCATTTGTTGCAAAAACCCTAGACTTTTTCAATGACATTGCAAACGCTACATTAGATGCCAGTGATCTTGCGAAGAGCATTGGCATTTCATTCGAAGAATTTATTAAGCTAAGAAAAGCTGCCGAAGAGTTTAGGATTGATCCAAGTAATTTTGATGCTGCCCTTTCAAGTTTGAATAAAATGCTTCAAGATGCTCAATGGGGAATGGGGCAGCTTCAAGAAATCGCTTATTACACAGGGATAGAAATTAGAGATAATTTCACAGGTGAATTGAAAAATGCCAATCAATTATTTATCGACATCCTCAAGCATATTAATACTCTCAGTAATGATCGAGATAAATTAAAGGTTGCTGTCGCCTTCTTCGGTGAAAAAGATGCCCAAAAATATATAGATTTCGCCAAGGCGGCCGGCGATAGCATTGAATTGCTGACAGAAAAACATACCGAATATGCTAAGGCCTTGAAAGATGGAATCCCGAGCCTAAGCCAATATTCTCGAAATCTAGCGGTTTTTAAAAATCAGTTGACACAACTGACAGAGGTTTTCGTAGTTAAGCTCTTGCCTGCAATCACTGAGGCGCTTGGAATATTCACCCAGATTTTAAATGGGGATGCTTTTAAAGGTTTTGGCATTATTGCTGATCAATTTTCTACTGAAGGAATTAAAGGTGGGTTTTCGTTTATTGCGGATGCGATCAATGAACAAGTCGCCAAATTATTCGGTGGCGAAACTCTTAACATGGTTAAAAGGAAAGCAGCTGAAGAAGATGCCTTCTTTTTCAATGCCTTAATAGAGCAGCAAAGACAAGGAAAACTCCCTGCCAATTTCAATATCAATACCAAAATAGATATGCAAATTCCACCTGGTACAACTGAACAACAACAAACTGCGATTAAGCAATCTTTTGATGAAGCCTTTGACAATGCCTTCATAGATAAGATTAGAGAAATCTATAATAACAATCCGCAGGTGGAATAATGGTATTATCTCTACTCTTTGGAAAGAAATATCCAAGCCCCAAAGTTGGATCGATTGATCTAGATGTCACCATTCGTGAAGAGCATCGATTTGCTTCGCGTGTGACGAATTACCCGATTGAAGATGGTACAATCCTATCGGATCACATTATCAACGAACCGGACATATTGGTATTGGTCGGGCTTGTTACAGATACCCCCTTAAGTATTTTTGCCCCTTTCAATCGTTCAATTGATGCGTTTAACCGCCTGATTTCCCTTCATCAATCAAGGCAACCAGTGACCGTGGTTACAGGATTGAAAGTTTATCAAAACATGGCCATTACCGTTTTAGATGTCCCAAGAGACATGAAAACAGGCCAATCCTTAACATTTACTATCGAGTTACAAAGACTTGTCATAGATACAAGCGTTAGGTTGCAGCTCGATCAAGGAAACGTATTTGGAGGAGTACAGAATAAAATACCCAGAGACATTGTGGCTTCAAATGCTAATTATCCACTCATTCAAAATGATCCTGTTAACAGCTTAAAAGATCAGGCATCGAGTGGAATTAATGTTGGAGTTCAGTCCTTAATCCCTGTTCAACCGACTATTATTCCCAATGTTTTGGCTAGCAAGAAACTAATTCTAGGGGTGGCATAATGCAGATCATACCTTTTAAAGAACCAGCCCAATGGCAAGAACAAATCGAATTGGACAGCCAAACCTTTGTTTTATCCTTCAGATGGAATGCCATGAATGAATATTGGGTTATGGACATTTTGACTCGTGATTTAGTGCCTATCATTCTAGGGATAAAAGTAGTGTCTAACTACGATTTGACCGCTCAATTTGTCAATGATGGAAAGCCACGAGGGGAAATTGTTTGTCAAAATATCATTGGAGGAGAAGGAAAAATTCAACGGTTAGACATGGGCGAAGTGACTGAACTCGTCTATTACACTCTTGGGGAGTTCGTTTAAATGGCAAGATTTGATCGAATGGCATCTGTAGAAGTCGGGCTTAGAAATGATACTTTCAATGGTTATATTGGAACGATCAAACTCTCAACTTTACGTATTTCTTTCTCGATACAAAAGAATTTAGCCTGGTCAACCAATACCGCTTCTGTCAAAATTTGGAATCTCAGCCAAGAAAATAGAAACAGGATTAAGGATTATGGAGACCAAGTTATATTGTCCGCAGGATATAGGCAAGATGCAGGTGAGCAACTCCTTTTCATTGGTAACACCACTCAAGTCAGCCATGCCTACGATCAGCCAGAAATCGTCACTACCCTTGATTGTGGAGATGGAGAAAGAGTTCTTAATCAGAAGTCTATTACCGTTAGCTTCAAGGAAAAGGTCCCAGTGCGTCAGGTTGTCCAGACAATCGCCGATCAACTTGGGCTATCTATTTCTGAGTTTACTGCTACTGACAATGTTGTTTATGAGCAAGGATTTGAATATGCTGGAATGGGTAAAAATGCCCTAGACAAAGCAGTTTTAAGACTTGGTTTAAGATGGAGCGTTCAAAACGGAAAGCTTCAAATCATTCCTCAATATGGTACCACCTCAAAGCCTGCAATAGAAATCAATGCCGATACTGGCATGATTGGCATTCCTCAACGTTATACAGATAAAAGAGCAGCTGTTTATTTGGATGGCCCTCGCACTGGTTACATTGTTCAAACTACCCTTCGCCCAGATATTCTCCCAGGCGATAGACTCAATATTAAATCAGAACGCATCGGACTTAATGGCCCTTACGCTGTTTTTTCTATTAAACACGAAGGCGATCTATTTGGTCCAAATTGGCGATCAATAATGGAAGTGATTTTAGTATGAAAGCAGAACGTTTAGAAGATTTAGGAAGAATAAGAGAAAAGCTCAACCAGTTACTAAATATTGAATTTTGTGGTTGGGGAGATCGATATAAAAGAGATCAATTTGTGAATCATTATTTAAATAATGATGATGGCTTAGAAGAATTAGGTTGGGCTTTATCTAAAGTCCGCGATGGACTCCTTGATTGTTTAACAATAGCACAGGGTGATGAAGAATGACGACGATCACTGATGCTTTACGACAAGCGATTCAATTTCAGCTTTACGACGTACATACCGCTTTGCCAGGCATCATTGTTTCTTATGACTATACGAAGCAAAAGGCTGAAATCCAACCGGCTTTGAAAAAAAGTTACTTAGATGGGACGACTTTGGATTTGCCTATTTTAAGTAATGTCCCGGTAATCTTTCCAAAAGCAGGCGGTGCCAGTTTGACTTTCCCAGTTGTTCAAGGTGACACTTGCCTGCTTTTGTTTATTGAAAGGAGTACAGATCTTTGGAAATCGGTAGGAGGCAATGTAGCACCCAACGATCCAAGGAAATTCGACCTATCCGATGCTGTTGCAATCATGGGGCTTTTTCCTTTTACAGAAAATTCTTTAGCCGAGAACAACTCGGACGTGCTTTTAACTTATAAAAGCTCTAATATAAGAATCAAAGAAAGTGGTGACATTCAAATTGAAACTGCTGGTAAAGTAGCGATCGGGAACACCTCTACAGAGGTTCTCGATATTGTCAGTAAAATACTAGGAATTTTGACAACCTCGGTGACAACCGCAGTTGGAAACCCAATATTCCAAGGCACAGTGCCGACATACACCACATTAAAAGCATCTATAGACGCACTTAAGGGCACAATCCCTTAAAAATTACTCAAGTATCCAATAGCCTCAATTAACTCAAATACCCATCTGTAAACGTATTAGGAAACGTTTTTGAGTTAACGAGGCTTCATGAAAGATATAGCGCTAGACACAACAACTGGCGATTTACTCTTACAAGATTTTGACTTGCAATTCGTTGAGGATCAAGACCAGATCGCTCAAAATCTAGCCATTCGCTTGCGCTTTATTTTGGGAGAATGGTTCTTAGATGTCACTGCAGGCGTTTCCTATTATCAAGATTTTTTCATCAAATCCCCCAATCAAATTCGAATGGAAAGTGTTCTCAAACAAGAGATTCTTTCTACTCGAGGCGTAAACCAAATTCTCAGCTTCTCAAGTAATTTTGACGATACACGGCGTATTTATTCCGTGACTTTCTCTGTGGACACTGTCCAAGGGCAGATCACGATAACGCAGGAATTACTAACATGACATTTGGTTTAACCGCTCAGGGATTTAAAGCTAAACGATTAGTCGATATTCAAACTGATTTAGAAAATCAGCTGCTCGCAGAATTTGGCGATATCAACTTAGATCCGCAATCTATATTTGGCCAGCAAATCGGAGTATTTTCAAAAGTATTAGCCGATCTTTGGGAAAATATGGAGGATGTTTACTTCAGCCAATATCCTAACTCAGCTGAAGGAATCAGCTTAGATAACGTTGTTCAATTTAATGGCATTACACGCTTAGCAGCTCAACAAACAAGAGTAACTGGTGTATGTGTTGGATTAGAAGGAACGCTGATAAATCAAGGCGCACTTGCTAGAATTCCCGATACTGGAGCCGTTTTCTTTGCTAGAGAAAACACAATTATCACTCGAACTCAAGCAGCGGCAGCGACTCTTCAAGTGATTGAACTGGCAGCCCAACCTTATACCGCTTTAATCAATAATCAAGCCTTTAGTTATTCATTACCAGTTATCACTTTCACAGGAAGCTTCGTTGCTTCTAACTCTATCGTGGTTACTTTGAATGGCGTGGCCTTAGGCGCAGTTCCTTTTACTACAAATAGCGCGCTCACAAACGCAGCCATTGCCGCAATGATTGCCACTTCCCCAGCAGTTTTCGCTGTAGGAACTCCAGCTGGTAATATAATAACTATTATTCCAAATGCTGGGTTCAATGTCATAATTAATTCAATTGTGATCACAGGCGGAGTGAGTCAGCCAACTTATGCCATAACCTATCAGATTCCTGGGTCAAACAATTTATTAACGGCAGCTTTGACTTCTGTCATTAATGCAGGTACTCAACCTGTGACGGCCATAGATAATATGGACGGAACCATTACCGTAAATGCCGATGATACGGATGTCCCCTTTTCCATCGCTGTTGGAACAAATTTAAATATCACAGCACAAGCTACCCCTGTTGTTTTCTTGTCTCAGGATTTCGGTCCAATTGTCGCTCCTATTAATACTTTGACCGAAATCCTAACTCCTATTTCTGGTTGGATATCAATAAATAATCCAAAAGCTGGCTTAACAGGCCGTCTTATCGAAACAGACGCAGAATTAAGAATCCGTCGAAATAATTCCTTACGATTATTAGGTGCTGGAACCGTCGAATCCATTAGAGCTAGATTGCTTCAACAAGTTCCTGGAGTCACTTCTGCTTTCGTTTTCGAGAATAGAGATTTGACTCAAGAACCTATTTTGATCGTATTAAACCAAGATCTAGTCGCAGGTAACACGATCGTAGTTGTCCTCAATGGAACGACCTTACCAACCGTCACCTTTGCAGTTTCTCATTTAGCCACAATGAACGTGATTGCAGCCTTGATTCAAAATCAACCTGAAGTTGTAACGGCAACCGTTGGTGGAACTGCCAATAGAACGATCACGATGAATATGGCTAGCGCTATCGAAGTGATTATGATTCCTAATGACTTTACCGTTAGTGGAGGAGCTTCACAAGCAACGGCGGTTATTAAAGGTGGAAGATTTCCAAAAAGTTTTGAAGCTGTCGTACAAGGAGGCACTGATGCTGACGTCGCAAATAAAATCTGGACCACGAAACCAGCAGGTATCCAAACGTTCGGAAATACTGCGTTTACCATTACCGACTCACAAGGTGAATTCCAAGTCATCAATTTCAGCCGCCCCACCCCCATCTACATTTGGGTTACGGTTGCCTTAACTCTATATACGGAAGAAGTGTTTCCGCCTAATGGCCAGGATTTAGTGGAGGCTGCCATTAATACATATGGATCTAACTTAGGTATAGGCGTAGACGTTCTATTGCAGCGTGTTCTTGCTCAGATTTTCAATGTTCCAGGCATTGCCAGCGGAGTGATGCAAATTGCATCCACAAATTTACCAGGTGATAGTCCCCTATTCGGCACAGCAGATATCAGCATCGCAGAAAACGAAGTTGCCATCTTTGATCTAACAAGAATAACGGTGACAGTATGATAGAAATCATTTTGCTGGCATCAACAAAATGGTCTACACGACCGTTTGAGAGGTTGACATGGTTAGAATAACCAATCACGTTCAAAGAGCTATTGCCCTTTTAGCAGGTCAATTTCAGCAAAGCCTTGTCGATGGAGAATACAGCCGTTTTCAAAGGCTTATTCGTGCCTTTGTTACCTCAATGCAAGAAATAGATAACGTCGATCAGGATTTAAAATTCGAGCGTTCTTTGGAAACGTCGATTGGAGATCAGCTTGATGGAATTGGTCAAATTCTTGGACTCGCTCGTTTACCTGATGAATCCGATGAAGATTACAGAGAACGATTGAAATTTCAAATATTTATAAACAAGGCAAACGGAACTCCTGAAGAAGTGATTACCGTTCTCCAATTCCTCACTAAAGCGAATCAGATCCGTTATCATGAATATTATCCAGCTGCTTTTCAAATGTCTACCGATGGATTGGTTTTTCCAGTTCCTCCTGAACAACTCGTTACTGCTATTCAATCTGTCAGTCCAGCAGGCGTTCAATACACTCCAATTACTGCAACTTATGGCGTTCCGCTTCCTTTTGTATTTAGCGGCGACCCCATCGTGGATCTACTACTTGTCGCACCTAACGAAGCTGATCCATTTGATTTAGTAAATTTAGAAATAGACACAGGCGATCTTCTGGCTGTTCAAGCTGGTAGAGTGACTAATCCAGATTTCGGAGGAGGATTTGCCGAATTTGGAACTCCAATTGACACCACTGGAGCAGGTCAATTAGCCGAAGTCATCATGTATAACGGCTCGCAGCCACCAACACCTTAAGGAGTTAATAATGGTACTCAAACCTTCAATCTTACCTGAATGGGCTGAGAACGATGTCGTAGATCCAATATCTGGACAAAATAACGTGCTTGAACCGCCTACTGAAAAGAAATTGGAGGGTTGGGCTCGCTTAGAATTTCCTCCTCGCAATTGGTTTAACTGGTTATCCAGATATACTTATCGATGGCTTTCTTTCTTAAAACAACAGGAAGAACAAGCTGTTTTGACCGATGGAAATGGAGTAGGTCTTTTCCCTTATGACAACGTTTTAATCACTCTAACTGCCGTCGATATTGCAAATCCCACTCGTTACATCTTTGCTATTGGAGCAAAAAAAATAGGATTAGCCCCGACTTTGACTGTTGTTTCAAATAATACATTGACTCTTGGGGCTGGGACTTTAGCAGGAAACCAAATCGTAAGCGGTGGAACAGCTACGGATATTCTCGTTTGGGGCCAAACAAAAACCTACCCAACAGCATAAAGGAGACTTATGTCAGTACAAATTCCAGGTTTACCAGTCGCTTCGATTGCCAATGATGGCGATACAACCATCATTAGACAAGGATTAACCGATAAACAGGTGACAGTTGATAAAGTTCGATCTATTGACATTTCTCTTTTTCCTACTTTGCCTACTGGGCAAGCAGTAGCAAGCGATCTATTTATGGTCAGACGCGCTTCCAATAATTATCAAATCCGATTTGACCAAGTGGGTTTACCAGCAGGAACATTGTGTTGGTTTTATCAAAACGTGGCACCAGACGGATGGTTACCTATCAACTTTTTAGGCGATTGCGTTTTAGCTTTGCGAGGCGGTCTTTATGGCCCTGCGGGTAATACTGTAGCAGGAACTTGGCAACAGTCAGACGCTACTTTGAATATCAATCAAATCCCTAACCATACTCACAATATCATCTGCGGAAAAGACACGGACAACTCAAAAATTACTCATGTGAAAGGAACCCGAAACGATAACCCTTCACCTCGTCCAAGAGCTCCTACGGAAGGAATCGCCGGAGCTGGAACAGACGTAAATACCAATCAATGTTTACCACATAATCATGGTGCTTCTTGGAGGCCGTTAGCAGTAGTAGGAATTTTATGTCAAAAACAAGCTTAACTAAATAGGTAACTCAATGGAATGCACTTCATGCGGTGAAAATTGTCCTTTCGTAAAGGCAAAATTATGTTCTTCGGAAAAAGATTGTCCCAATTATCTGGAGTCCTGGTGGCAAGAAAATGGGCAGGGTCAACCAAAAGTCATTAAAGACTGCGCCCCTAAAAGATTGCTCCTCCAGCAACAAACCGAAGTCAATCGCATATTTGCACTTCAGCAGTCTATAGAAGAAATGAGAAATAAGTTTCTTATCCTCGAAAGCTCTCTGATACAACTCATTGCTCAAAGTCAAGAGTACATTTCCCAAGAAATCAAACTGTTGGATGCTCCAAAGAAGACTTCCAAACACAAAGCTGAATTGAAGCAATTAAGCCATAAAAGAAAAAAAAGTGAGGAAGACCGTGGGCTTCATATTTCACAACAAAATGCTACTGCAGGGTAGGTCATTTTTAACATGCTCAAAAAAACTTTAAACGAAAACACAAGGACTCAAAGATCATCGGAAATCAATTTTTAATATCACTAGAACGGGTTTTATCCGCTTGATATAGCTCGCTAGAAGTTTTCGTTTAAAAAACAACAGGAGGCAAAAAATGGCTCGTAATTCATCAGTTAACCTAGACATCTCTAACCTATCGGTTGGATTTAGTATTGGTGGTGGTACCACTAAAAGAACAGTCACACATAATGGTAGTGGAGATTTTACTCTCACCAACCAATTTTCTGGTGCTGGCGTTTATACATTCCCAAATAGAGCAGCAGATACTCTAATAGGATTTGCTGACTATACTGCGAAAGGAGTTATCCTTGTTGGTACAGGGGTAGGTACCTTCACCCCTTTGACCGTCGGAACAGATAATTTTGTTTTAACTGCAGACTCTGCTCAAACTTCAGGTGTTAAATGGGCCGCTTCATCAGGAGGAAGTGGTGGCGTTACCTCTTGGGTAGACGTTACAGGTACTTCTCAAGCGATTGCTGTTAATACGGGCTATATTGCTGATAATGCCTCTTTATGCACCTTGACTCTACCAAGCACAGCAGCACAAGGAACAATTTTCAGGATTGCTGGAAATGGTGCAGGGGGTTGGTTATTGGCACAGAATGCATCTCAAACAGTTAAATTTGGGAACGTAGCAACAACTGCTGGAGTTGGTGGAAGTCTAGCCTCGACAGATGCTGGAGATGCTTTAGAGTGCCTTTGCGTAGTTGCCAATACGACATGGAGAGTTCTAAGTTCAGTCGGAAACTTGACCGTCGTTTAAATTCGTTGTATCGGCGCCGCATTAAATGGATTCAATGCTGAAGCCGGCGGCTCTGTTTGAAATATTTTAAAGGAGAAATTGATGAGTAGTAGATATGCAGTTATAGATCAAAATAATTTAGTTACCAATGTCATT
>Ga0209960_1000437_pt1 | contig 90659 bp, 112 predicted proteins | sample ThiBiot_500_plan_2_FD_183947 | JGI IMG/M metagenome (GOLD analysis project Ga0209960, IMG submission 183947) | Wastewater bioreactor microbial communities from Cape Town, South Africa - Thiocy_expt_500_plan (SPAdes) | ecosystem: Engineered > Bioreactor > Thiocyanate-remediating >... | reverse complement strand
ACGATAAGTCAATCTGTTGCTTCAGATTTAAACAATGTAACACGATTAGCATTGTAAATCTCGGTGAACGATGAACTACGTCAACTGTTCGACTGAGCCACACCATGTGTGAATGTCTTTATTTGTTCTTTTCCGCTTCATTAATTCATTCTGCCTCATTGATCATCTTCTTAATTCTTCGATTTGTTTGTTCTTGGCACACTTTTATATCAATACGTACCCATTACATGAAACGAAACGAACTACGAGCAAAATTGTTGTCCAATAGGAATTTGACAGCGCTTCTTCCAGCATAGGTCGCGAAATCAAAATAACTTTTTCTTTATATTACACACTTTTACCACCAAGAGTGAGATTGCTGAGTTGTACGAATTGTTTATTACCTTCATAAACTTTCGAATAAGACTATTACTCCATCAAAATTATCAATTCAAATAAAGGTGAAGATAAAAAAATAAGTACTCGAAATTCTAAACTTACACATTCTTGCTAAATGTGTCGTGACAGAATATCGAAATTAAATGTCGAAAAACTTGTTAAAGAGTAACACAGAGAGTTATTTGCTTGCAAAGATTACCTAGCACCATCTTTAGGACGTCGAAAAACCGCGCGACAAACAGATAGATAGAAATATTCGGTCCGTACTTTAAAAAACCCTTAACTTTTAAATATTAAATTTGAAACAAATAATTAAAACTTGTTTTTTCAATGAATATTCATTTGAAATCACAATCTATTTTCTTTCTTTTAATCCAACTAATGTATATACTATTCGACGATTTCTCACGCCAATACCTGGCTGACCTTGTTTTTTTTTGCAAACCAAACAACTCAAATGACGACGTTAGTTTTTTTTCTGATCTAATCAATAAATACTAATGGATAATTCAACTTCAATTAAATCTATGCTTGAAACATTTCCTGATGAGATCTTTTTCGAATTATTCGATCGACTATCACCTCGAGATCTCTATCAAGCTTTTCATTCACTCAATTCTCGTATAAATACAATTTTACATGATTCACGTATGCGGTTTCGCGATAATATCTCATCATTAAACATCGATGAATTTCATTTTTATACCAAACATATTCTTCCAAAGATTAGCAATCGTTTAGTTTCATTTACATTCGGAACATATGATCCCGATGAGGTTCGCAATTGAATTCTAAACTATATAATTTTCAACAAAAAAATTTCCTTTTTGTTGTTTTTTTCTTTTTTAATTTAGTATCAACAAGTGAATCTTTTCTTTCATAAATATTCAATTAATTTATGTCAATTTAAAAATCTTCGCACATTAAGAATTCTAAATCTTTCTCTTTCGGACATTCCATTTATTCAATCATCCATTGTTCATCTTATTCATCTTGTTAATTTTCGTCTTTCAATCGATAGTAATGATATCAATCCAACATCTGTGATTCATATCAATGATAATTTTCTTCTTGGTTCACATTTAAAACATGTAAAATTAAATCTTTTCGTACGAACAATATTCAATCAATTGAATCGAAACTCATCGATTGAACAATTAGCAATCACATGGTGTCAATTACAAGAACTCATACATTTACTTCAATATACACCTCGATTGCACACTCTCAAAGCAAGTCTAAATGGTTTCATACCCGATGATTTTTGGTCAGAAAAACTTGCTGGAAAATTTCCTCTTCGTTTAAATTCTTTGAAATTAGTTATTGAATCGATATCATTCGATGATTTATATTTATTTCTTCGTGAATTTCCTCAATTACGATCACTTTGGTTGCTATTGAATCATTCGGAATATCTTAATGTTGACAAATGGCAAAATCTTTTAGAATTCTATTTAACTAATCTCGATCAATTAGATTTAACGATCGCTTTAATGAAACCGATCTCATTTACTTTCACAAGTCCATTTCTTGCCTATGAACAATTTAATAAATCATTCTGGTTTAACAAAGGTTGGCAAGCGAAATTAAATGAATACGATCGTTGTATACGATTAATTGTATCGAATAATTTAATGCCCATGATTAAAAAAATACGAAAAGAATAACAACAAAAAAAAAGAAATATTCAATGTTCAATGATGACTTTTGTTTTGCTTTTGTTTCAATTAATTAATTATAAAATTTTTCGTAAAGTTTCACTGAATGAATCAGGTAGTTTCGTACGAAGAACATGGAAAATACCGAGAATAAAAACAATCGATAATGGAACGAATATAACCCATCCCGATCCAACACGATAGATTAGAATCAACGTAGCAACAGCTTCAATACAAAAAATACAAGCTAAAATTGCGTACCAAAGGAATTTTTGCATTAATGTTTGTCCGGCAACAGTTGGCAATGGTTTAGTTTCTGTCACCTTTTGATAGATGATATCTTCATCATCGATTTGATCGACATCATAACTCGGTAGAGTGTGTGATTCTTGTGCATTTTTGTTCGAATTAATAACATCGATACCAGTGTAAAGATCGACGCCTGGTGTTAGAAGAGTATGTGCCGAACGAGATATTAAATGAATATGTTCATCGTAATAAACGAAATTTTGTAATAAAACAAAGAGAACAAATGAAAATGAATAATAGATGGATATTAATTGAATTGATGTTGTACGAGCGTTTGGTAAACTAACAAAGAGAAGAACATCACTCATTGCTAATAGAATTATAGAAAATTTCGATAGAGCTTTAGCCGTTCGAAGAAATGAATTGAGAAGAATCTAGTTAAATAAACATTCGACAAAAAAAGAAACATTTTATCTAAATATTTACTTGTGGTAACATCTGCACACCAAGTAGAACATATCCAATCGTTAACAATCGAGTTCTTTGTCTGACAAATAGAATAAATACAATTTTTGTTAGAAACCATAAGAATATTGCAGTAGTTGCAAGAATAATTTTATTTTGTCGATGAAGATTATTGGAAAAATACACAACCTGATAGAAAATCAAGATTGTAACGATCAAAGCACAGAATTCCAGTAGAGATGACCATTGAAAACGATGAGCTGACATGAGTGTAGTCAAGGCTATGATTCGAATGATGATCCACATGTAACTTATACCAGCAATATACCGTTGTTGATATTTAAAGAAACGAAAAAATTGTGGAAGAAGTGACATTGCCAAAAGGAAATAGGCAAATGTATGACCGAATTCAACTAGATTACATTTAAGCGAGAAAAGTTTTCCAGTACAGTTATCTCGTGTTGAATTATTGAGAAGAGTTGTGGCGATCGAAATAACTGCTGTTGACGTGCTACTGTCCATGACAGTCTATCTTTCTTCAAACAACTAACAAAAAAAAACGAAAGTCTTGTATTTCTTTTTTGTCATAAAAAACATATATTTAAATACGATAATCTAATGTCAATAAAACTGATAACATTATTATAAACATGTTTTACAGTTCTCTGCAATAATATGATTCATTGTATCTATCTTATCTCTTTCTCTCAAGAGTTCTTTTTTTTTACAGAGAAGCAAAGGAAAAAGTAAGAATGTTTATTTGTTCATAAACGACAGCTCAATTCAGTTTCATAGACTGCTGATAGATCGTTGATCCACGAAGAATTTCCTGATTGTTCTGCTCCGAATTCTTTTCTTTTCGCTGCACGACGTTTGAAATGAATTGCAGCAAGAACAACACCAACTGATAATAAAACGCCAACACAACTGAGTACTGAACCGAGTACGACAGCGAGTAGATAATTCTTATCACTTGATTGAGATAGAGTCGAAGTCGAAGTAGAACTTGTAAATTGACATAATCGATTCGTTGAAAGAACAATATTCGATGAACACATCGATTCAGTCAAACTTTCGAATTGTGTCTGATTGAAATTCGATGAATTAGCACAAGAAAATCGATCGGTGATATATGCTGATGAATTCAACAATCGATAGGATTCTTTGAGATAGAATGATGAACATTGACATTCAATTTCAATGGTTAATTGATCTGTTTCCATACGTTCAAGTATTTGAATAAGTTCACGAAACGAACTTGTTTGACATGCGTTATAATCTTGTGCAAGAATATCATTGATAACAAATTTCACTGAATTTGAAAATGTTAAATTCGATATTAGAGATTGATTCGCTAACGAACGTTTTTGTGTATTTCGAATAGTACTAAACGGATTTGATTGAAAATCTATATGAACATTTGAATAAGTATAGAAAAATAAATCGAATTCAGTAAGATTATTCGATGATAAACGTAGATCTTGTTGTATTTCTGCTCGAAGTTGAACTGCAGTTGAAAAGAGACTGTAGGGAAATTGAAGTAGATAGTTCGATGTTAAATCGATCATCAGCCAATTGTTGAATGTTCGATTAACAAATTGAATACGATTGTATGCAAGACTGATATATTGAAGTGTGCTATTATTTGAACATGGAAATGTATTTTGATCGAGTATTTCAAATGATTGATTGGAAAGATCGATGAATTTTGATGGAAGAAAACATAAAAAGAATGGCATTGAGGAGATCATTTGTTGATTATTGATTATCACTTGAGTAATATTAAGAAAATAGGTATTTGCAAGAATTATTGAGGAAATTTCAGTGAATATTGCAGAACCGTTGATACAATCAATGGAAACACGTAAACCACCTTGATAAAACGTGAATAAACAGTAACTTGTATTCGTTGTTTGAGTTAGATAAAAAGGATATGTCTAATCAAAGATAAAAAGAAGAAATGTTACTTGTTTGTTTGTTCTTTCTTACTTCATAGGAAATAACAGTCGAATTGTCTGTAGCATTCATTGGAACAAAACCTGGTTCATTCGAATTGATTTTACAAAGTCGAGGTGATGTTGTAGAAAAGTCAACCGATGAATTCGAACAAGAACGTGTTCGATTATTTCCGAAGAATAATGATCCATCGGTGCACAGAGCACTCGATAACGGATAATTCGATATTTGATCATTGTTCAATGTTGTTTCAAGTGCTTTTTCAATATAAAATTGTTCACATGAACAATTAATTTTTGTATTATTAAAATTAATTTTTAATAAACCATTGGTTAGCAAAGGACTTCTCGTTTCTATACTCGTATTTAGTAATTGTTGAATTTCATAACAAGCTCCGTACATTTCATAAATTCGATCGGTAAAATCGATGAATGATGGATTATTTGTTAGATCGAGATTGAATTCTGTGCTGACTTGTGAATAAGTTAAAAAGTTCACGTTAGCATAATTTGTTAATGTTGTTATTTGATTATTGGAAAGATCGACTCTGAAATAGATTCGAATGAGATACGACAGATCTAATGATGTTATTTGATTGGATTGAAGAAAGAGTTCGTCGAGTTGAGATATTTGAAGGAGATATGTTGGTGAAAATTGTGTGAGAAAATTTTTGCTAAGATCGAGTTTTGTAAGACTTTTTAAGCAGAATGAATTCGAAGAGAATAATGAAGAATCAAGAGATGTAATTCGATTGAATGATATGTTTAGATACTAGAACGAAAAACAAAGACTGACAAATGAAAATTGAATGAAAAACTTTACAGTTAATCGAGGTAAAAAACAAATATTCGGTGGAATTGTAACGAGAGGTCCACGTAAACCTGCATCACCTTGTACTGTTAATTTTGTTATTTCATTTAATTGTGTAAAAGAATAACTATTGATTGGAAGTAAACTAAGATTCGCAGTTGATGGACAATTAATAACAAGAGTTGTACCGCTGACAGTCAGACTTAAACTACAAACTGAAGTCTACAGAATAGATTCAAACAGAAAATTAGCCATTGAACATTGAAATTTTACTGTATTAATGATTGTTGGTAGTGTTGTTGTGCCAGGAATACTTGTTGTCTATGAAAAATTGAGTTCAAATATTTTTTTCTACTCATTTTAAATTACCGTTTGTTGAGTATAATTTTGTCCGGGAAGATATGTAGGTATGGTTCCGTTTTCGCTTTCATTTATTTTACAAAATCTTGGTGTTAATGCTGAAAAATTTGTTGTTGATGTCAAACAATTTGTATTATTAAATTCAACAAATTTCGTTCTTCCATCCGAACAAGTCGCATTAGCGAATGGATAGTCGGATACAATTCGAGCACCACCACTTACAAGAGGAATAAGTTCTCGAATATAGAATGAATCACATGAACAATCGATTAAACTCGATCCAAAATCGATCGTGTACAATCCTAATGTAAACAAAGGTGCGACTTGACTTTGATTAGTAAATTCTAACCAATAGTGTACTTCCGAACACGTGTCATACATTTCATAGATTCCATCATTTAGATAAATTAATTCATTATTTGTTAGATTAATACGAGTGCCGGCTGTTGTCTTTCGTGACATGTTATAATTTCCATTATTCGTTATTTTCGATATTTGATTGTAACTATAATCAACTGAAATCTGAACGAGAAATGTCCATAATTCGAATGAAGTGAGATTGTTATAAGAGAAATTAAGTCGTTGTAAATATTCAACATTATAGAACGATACGATTGGAATGTCTTGTAATTGATTTGAATGCATATAAACATTTTGTAATGATGATATTTGCGATGTGAAATTACTGGGAAATGTTGTGAGATAATTGGAACTTAAATCAAATGTTTGAAGTGTGTGAAATAATGAACATGTTGTCGGTATGATAAATTCCGATGAATTAATTCGGTTAAACGAAAGATCTAATATCTTTAAAAGACAAAGAGTGAGAGAGAAAATTAAAATGGGCTTTTGTTTGTTTTTCGAACTTGAAGATTTGGTAATGAACAAATATTGTTTGGAATGGAAATCATAGGTCCTCGTGCACCATTATAACCTCGTGCAGAAAAACTCGTAATTTGAGTTAAATTCGAATTAGCAAATTGATCGAATGGAATTTCATTGTAATAGAAACCTTCTTTGCATGTAAACACCATTTGTGTATTATTAATCACTCCCAATGTACAATTCAACTGCAAGTAAATCAAACAAAACTTTCGAATCTTTTATACAAAGAAACTTTTTTGTATTTATATACATGTTCTTTTTCTCGTTGAGTCGTGATGTTATCATTAATTGATTGATTAGTTAGTATAGCCTTGCCTAAGTATATCTATATAGCTGTATATATATATATATGGTTATTAGCTAATTTGTTTTATTAAAAACACCCAAATATAGTTCACACTTTAGTAAGAAAAGGCAGAAAAGAAGAAAAAAAACTGGAAGTTCGTTAGAGAAAATACTATGTCTAAATATGCATATATGATTATTTATTTGTTTGATCATGTTAAGTACGTAAATCTCCTCCTATATTTAATTGTTGATGTGCAGACGTTTGTGTTTGTTGTTGAGGCATCTGAGCTTGATATGTTGAAATATTATTATGATTAATTGGACGGAAACTTGACGAATTATTCAATGCATTCGAATTCGGTGGATATTGTGGATTGATATCACTTGGTGACCTGTAGTGAAAAGTTTTTTTTTTGTATTAGCTTTTTCCAATGAACAAACAAATGATCCATGTATACCTGACTGCATCAAGTCGAACAGGAATTCCTTTTGCACTTGTACGTGACACATTACTTGGATAGGCAGTTAACATAGTATTTGTTGGTGCAAAAGCTTTGACTGGTACGTTAGGTAATGGAGGTCTGGAAATTGAAGGCAACGGTGCTAAACGTACGGATCGCATATTTCTTGGTTGTACACGATTGACAAGATTGTCCTGAGGTCCTTGACTATTGACATTAGCTCGACGAATAGGTTTTTTAATTGGTGGTTTCTTAGATTTGAATATAAAGTAGGTGGCAATAAGTGCGCCAATGAGAAGAGCACCACCAACAAGACCAACAACTAAACCGATAATTAATTTAGTGTTATCGGAATCTGCCTGACGACCGGTTTGTACAGGCGGAATAAGTGTTGTAGTGCTCTGAAATAAAAGAATAAGTCGAGAAGCTCAAGCAAGAATATCTAGTTCTAATTAAATCAGCATGATTTGTATTAATGAAAAGATGATGGAGCAAACAGTTAGAAGCATAGAATTAAGCGAACGTCAGGAGAAAGCGAAGAAGAGATTTGCTGTTTCGATTAAACAACAAACAAATATCTCTTCAGTACGTATTATTCTTGTCTGAGATAGTGTGCTAGTGATGTACCAGGGTTTTGAATTAGAATCAGTAAACAGTGGGGCACATCACTTACATCGGAGGGAAATTCTGTTGATTCTGACGTAGTCGTACTAATAGAAATCGTTGCGTTTACTACAGATGTTGTGCTTGTGAAAACAGTGACATACCCCGTGTGTATTGTAGTTGTTTGTGAATTTCCTTCAGGAGTAGTAGTACTTCCTGAAGACGTGCCATTACCTAGTGATGTCGTGATTCCTGTCGAGCTCAAAGTCCCTCCAGGAGTGGTGGTACTTGCTGAAGAAGTATTATTAGAAATAAGTGATGTAGTGCCCGTTAAACTAGAGTTTCCGCCAGGAATATTAATGTTTGTTGAAGAGGTTTCGTTTCCTGAAGGTATTGTAACTCCTGTGGAGCTAGAGCTGCTTCCAGAAGTAGTGCTTGAAGAAGATGTGACTTCTGTGGAGCTAGAATTTCCTCCAGGAGTAGTGCTGGTAGAAGATGTGTCATTTCCTGGGGATAATGTGACTCCTGTTGAACTAGAGTTGCTTCCAGGAATAGTGCTGGTAGGAGAAGTGTCGTTTTCTGAAGGCATTGTAACTCCTGTAGAACTAGAGCTTCCTCCAGGAGTCGTACTTGAAGAAGAAGTGCCATTTGTTGAAGGTATTGTGACTCCTGTGGAGCTAGAGTTTCCTCCAAGAGTAGTACTTGTTGGAGAGGTTCCATTTCCTGGAGATAATGTGACTCCTGTAGAACTAGAGTTGCTTCCAGACGTAGTGCTAGTAGAAGAAGTGTCATTTGCTGAAGGTATTGTAACTCCTGTTGAACTAGAGTTGCCTCCAGAAATAGTGCTGGTAGGAGAGGTTCCATTTCCTGGAGATAATGTAACTCCTGTTGAACTAGAGTTGCCTCCAGACGTAGTGCTGGTAAAAGAAGTGCCATTATCAGTAGGCGATGTAACTCCTGTCGAATTAGAGTTTCCTCCAGGAGTCGTGCTTGAAAAAGAAGTGTCATTTGTTGAAAATGTCGTGCTTTGTGTCTGATTTGATGGTTGAAGTGTAGTGAGTGATGAGTTTGAAGTGAAAGTGGTGCTCGTATATTCAGTAGGAGTATTAAAACCTCCCACTGGTGTCGTATTGTTGGACATCTATATAAGAAGTTCGAATAACAAAACAGATAACACAAACAATCGTGTCTTTCATTTCGTTGACAACGACATTGTGTTCAAAGAGAAATATTCAGATAGAGTCGAGCACTTTGAAAGCAAGAGTTATCAAGAATGACATGCAAAAATGAATAAAAGCATAGAACAAGAAGAAGAAGAAATTATACATGCGTGCTGAATCCTATCATGAACCCGAGAAGAACTTAATTTTCGTTTCTTTCCTTACGATCTCTCTCCCCTAACAAAGATAAGACTTTTTGAAACATACTTCAGTATCATTGCAAGGTCCTCGACGAATGTAAACGGCATTGGGACAACTTTCAGTAGTTAAATCCAAATAACTTTCTAATTGACTTGAATTTGAACAGCTGAAAGATTCCGTGATATCGTTTTCATTTTCACTATAGATTTGTTTCAAAGTAAATGAAGCACATGTACATAGAAGTACAGCATTGGTCGTCGAACGAAGATAACTAAGTGAACTTTCAATTGCAGTAAAAGTGGCACATGAAACTAATGTTGCTACAGTTGAATCTTGAATAATTGTCGATCTATTTGCAACACTAGCAGGTAAACTTATATTGACAGATGATGTTGAATTGGCATCTATTGTTACATTTTGAGTATTTGTTAAATTCGTAAGATCAATAGGATTGTCATCCAGATAGACATCAATATCTTTCAATGTATAAATAAAAAGATCAAGTTGTCCAATGGAATTATTTCGTAAATCGAGAACACGTAATGAAGTTGGTGTTGGTCGTAGAATTGAATAAGGAAGTTCTGTCAATTGATTGCTCGATAGATCCAAATATGTCAAAGTTTGAAAATTTATACGTGGTGTATTGACCGATGTCAATTTATTATTGGATAAAGTGATTTTATTGAATGAATCGAGACATGGAAATGTTGCATTGGTAAGAGTCGTAAAATTATTGGAATTTAAATTAATTTCACCAGATGGTAACGAACAAAAATATGTTGGAAATGCTGAAATAATTGAAGGGAATACAATCGTAGTTATTCCTTGCATATAAGGATCATCTAATAAACTGTCGGATAACTGTGATGAAGCAGTTGTTGATTCACTTGAACATCGAACAACAGTCATGGATGTGCTCGATGTAAAACGGAAAAAACATGCACCTGGATTTAGAAGAGCTGATGCATAATGTGGATAAGTCTAAGAATAGCAAATAAGAGATTTGTGATTTCGTTTTAAACAAATCGATCTTACTGTATTCGGTGTTGGATCAGGAATTTCGGTCTTGTTTATTGTTTGACCTTCTTCATCGGTATAAATTTTACATAGTCTTGGATAAACACTAGTGAAATTCACAGTTGAATTCAAACCGGCCAGACAACCATCATTATCCATAAGATGCTTTGATGAATCATTAAAACACGTTGTATTAGAAATTCCAAATGTACCGTTCGAAGAAGTCCCACCTAAAACGTATTCTATTGCCGTAAATAAATAAGATTGATCACAACTGCATTTAACTGTTGTTGTACCAAAATTGATAGCTGTCAATTTCCATGTAAATCCTGCAATAGTACCGTTAAAATTTTCGTCATAAAGAACTATTCTAAGCTCATCGCATTTGTCATACATCTCATAAATAGCATCAGTAAAATCAATGGTAGCTGTATTATTACTCAATAATACTTGAACTGAGCTTGTACCCTGTGCGAAATCAGTAAAAAAATATTTGTTTGTAATTGTTGAGATTTGGTTGAATCGAAAATCTGCTCTTGTTTGTACTTCTAAAGCCCACAATTCGAAGCTTGTCAATAGATTATACGAAAAATCAATAATATTTAGTTGTGAAATATTATAAAATGCAATCGAAGGCACTTCAGTTAATTGGTTATATTGAAAATAAAGATTTTTCAAATTAGGCATATTATAGAGTAAAACCGATGGAAACGTTGTAATATTGTTGTTAGCAACATTGAGTTCGACAACATTATTCAAACAGTAAGTTAATGATTCTGTTGGATCAATATTGACAATCTGATTATTTGAAAAGTCAACTGTCTAAAAAATAATTTCCTTTTGCTCATTAATTGAAATGCACAAATTCAATTTTCTCTCACCCGTAAATTTGGTAGAAAACATATATTCGGTGGAATGGATGTAAATGGACCTCTCGTACTGCTCGCATCTCTAGCTTTCCCAATAATCGATGTTATACTATTTAATTGAGCTGTAGTTAAATCGTACAAGTTCAATTCTGTTGTCGTCAAATTACAACTGAAAATAATCTGTGTGCCCGTAATATTTCTATCACATTCATGAAATGCTAAAGTTCTCTTTAAAACAAAAGTCAATTTATAAATATAAACAAAATTTCATTGAGAATTGTACACATGACTTACATGCCATAGTGATGAGACTACAGCGATGAATAAGATGTACTTTGCCATTTGTCTTAAGATCTATCGTTCATTATGTGTAAAAAACGATCACCGGATAGAAAATGGATCTGAAAATAAAAGTACCTTGAATGCGCAACGTTAGATTTAATTGATTGACAGCAGCAATCATCGATTTCAAACAAAAAAAAAGAAAATGTATTCTACACTTATTTAACTACATGTAAAGTGTATTTCTAGATGAGAAGAAAAAAGAAAATGCGAAGGAGGAGAGATGAATAAGAATGAGAATAGACGAAGAAAAAAATAAAAAAATTTCTTGTAACAATATCGATAGCGACGGCTACTGCGCTTTCATCTTTGGACAAAAAAAAGATGACAAGCAATATAAAAGACGATGAAACGAGATTCAAAGAAGGACATGTTAAAAGTATAATTTCGTTTTCGAAGACCTTTCAATACGCATGTTCAGTCAATTGAGAAAGAAAGAAAGAACAAATAAACTTGAACATGTAAACATTTTTCTTTTTGAATTTGTATCCATCGGACAAAATGAGATTTTTCTTTTGCTTGCTATTTGAATTTCTTTTTTGTATTTTTTACCTTGATTTTCTGTGTACTTAATTCTTGTTGACGGTGAAGATTTTAATGGATTTTACAAGATTATTTTTACAGTAGAAAAATAGTTCGTCAAAAGTAGTAAAAGAAAGTTATTCTTTGCTTATATATAAACACATAATAAGTATGCTGATTAAACTATAAAATACAACGTTTGTTTGTTTGTTTGTTTTTTGAATAAAGAATAAGAGCCTTCAAATTTTGATCGTTAACATAGACGTGAAGGATCTTTTATTTGTTCATTTACCTGGCACTTTTCTGCACTGTTGATTAAATATAAAGCAAAACGAAAACAAACTGGTTACCTTATTTTTTGTTTATTCAATCATGTCAATTGCGACAACATAGCAACGAAATCAGGTGCAAAAACAAATCTGTCGTTTGCTTCTGTACTTGTTCTCTTTCTGTTTTTCTGTATTTTGTGATTGACAATTAGATTGCGTTGTTCACTGGAGAAGTAGTAGAAACAAAAATGTTTTCTTATTGTTGTCGCCGAGACAAACATCTATTTTTAATATTCAAATATTAAAAGAACGAGAGAAGAAAAAGCGATTTTTATTATGTCGGAATTATTGAAACAGCATTCTGCTTTTTTGATTTCAAATACGAGAAGGCTGGCTTTCTTTCCTTTCTTTTTCTCTTCCACGGGCATTGAAAATGAATGAAAAATTCTGTAATTCTTTCTTTTTTTCCTTCTTCTTTCTTTAATATTAAATCATTATAAAGCAGAATAAAAGCAAAGTATCGTACTCATTCATTCATTCAATCCATCTAGCAACCAACGAAATTAAATCATAAGACAGAAACCATAGTTCTTCTTGTGTCTTAACGCTTATGTAAATATATTTATCAGTGTTAGTTTTACTGTTCCTCCCTCTCGGTCTCGAGCAAAAATATAAAAAGTTTTAATAAAAGAAAACGAAGAAAGAGGAAAAATATGATCGTAAAAGAAAATACTGTATACATATGCATTAATTAATAGAACGTGATTGTGTCTATGACACATCTCAAGGTGAAATCACTATCATTTTAACCCTTTATACTTGTATTTTTTTTTCTCTATTAACGAATCACGTGTTCTTCAATCAAAAACGAAATCATTAAAATAACAATAATAATATCATCAAATTTTCGTAGAACGAAGGAGAAAAAACAGCCGAAATTTGCGCGTACATATTTGACTTAAATATATAGTTTGTTGTTTTTTTTCTCCTTTTCTTGTTCGTCTCTGTCGTTCTTATTTATTCTTTCTTGACGAACAAATGTGTATTTAGATATTCTGTCGACCAGTACAAAAAAATATAAATACGTGAGAATCTGTTGAGATACAATGCATGATCAATGGTATTTCGCGGTATGAAAGTGTTTTTTTTTGTTCGAAGAATAAAATTCTCGATTTGTTCTTCTAGAGTGAAAAAATACCGGAAGGATTGTATCTGATCGAAGCTCTTCATTCAGGAAAGTTCGTAACCTTTTCACCCGAACGTTCGACATTAGTTCAACAAGAACAACATACCGAAGTTAGTCTTTCGAGACGTTTTTTTTAATTATTATTTGTGTTTAATTAGAAACAAAACGAATCTCAAGTTTTCGAAATTCAACATGTTGGCTATCGAGATTATATAATTCGACATAATTTAACAGGACTTGTCCTCACTGTACACAAGTAGAAAGAAGAAAATTCGTCGTATTTATTTTCGTTCTTTTCTCTTTTCGTTTAGCGGCTCACCGACGCCTTGCGCACCGATAGTTCTTTGTCGTTATTTCGGCCGTCGAACTCCATATCAAACAGTCAATTTCGAACGTGCACATAGTCAAACCAACGATCTATTAATATTTATTAAACATACACGTATGGTTCTTGACATCGACGGTGGAAGTCAAAATTCCAATGCTCGACTTCTACAATTTCCTCAAAAGAAAAACAATTTCGATCAAACTAATCAACGTTTTCGTCTTCATCCAATTGCTAATCAAACATCTCAACAACAACAATCATACATACCGCCTGAATATTTTCGTTAAAATAAAACATTTTGTTTCAAATATGTCAGATAACTTATATTATATTATATATATATATATATAAAATTTTATATATCGAAAAACAAGAAAAAAAAGTTTTTTTTTCTTTTTAAAATTCTAATCTAACTCTATGGGCGAATTGTTTGTGTTTGAGCGCTGTACAACTCTGTTTGTTTTTAATCAAGGTTTTTTAATAATGAAAACATCGTTGGATTTGATTTTTTGCGATTGTATATGATGCGGTTGGCCATTCAATCCGGGAACGAATTCCGATGAATATTTAAATGGTAAAGTGCCTTTTGTTTGTTGTTTTAAATTGTCATTAGTTGGCAATTGATTGTTGATAACATTGACACGTCGAATTGTTTCATCACTTGCAGTTGACGATGATGATGACGACGACGACGATGATGAATCTGATCGAGTTTGTTTTTGAGCTTGTTGTGCTTCAGTTTGCGCTTTTTGTTGTCTTTGTGGCCTGGCATTTTTTCGACTCGGACGATTGAATAATCGACTCCAACTTAGACTTTCCATGTAGGAATCAAATGATGTCGAATTGTAAATATTCGAATGAGGTTGTTGAGGAGGTTTTTTCTTCGATGATGGAGTATACGGTACGATTGGATAATTGTAATTTTGTGGACGACGTGGAGCAGGAGGATGTGTGTGTGGTGACGGAGTGTAGTAAGGCGTCGAAGGCAATACTGATGGCAATTGCATAGCCATGAACGTACAATTCGATGGCAATGGTGCTCCAATCATATAGGCTTGGACAGCTTGGGACATTGCCGCTTGAATATAAGGCGATGCTGTTATTGGATATGGATAGTTCATCATCATTGATTTTGAAGAAGAAGAAAAAAACGAAAAATGAATCTGATGTTCACTGCAGTTGACTTGCTTGAGTATTACTTCGTGTCGTTTTTTGATGTTCAACTCGTTTTTTATTCTTGATATTCAATATATAGTTGATATCTGCTGTCAATATTGCTTCAATGCAAGGTTTCGAGCTTTCTTTTTTTTTCCTCACCGATCTTAATCTCTTACCGTCCAATTGATAAATACGTCACGTATCGTTCTTCTTCTTCCTCTTTTTTGTGTGCGTGTATATGCAATCAAATCTTGCTGTTAAAATAAATTCAACAAAAAAAGAACCTAACACTTTTTCAATTGAGAACAAACCAAGCAAAACGGTGTACTCGATTTTTTTTCTCTTTTCTTCTTAATTTGACACAATGAAATGCAATTGGCACTCATTTTTGTCAATTAAATTTCTTGTGTAGTCTTCGTTGCTCGATGTTACGCATGATTCAACTCGTTCACACATACGTACAGATATCTCTCCTTGATATAGTTTTTTTTCTCTCCTACTCCTTCCTATCGAATGTTTAAAAAGAAATGGTTTGCATAAGTAATTATACTTCGATATAGTTTCATTTTTCTCTTCTCTTCACTAAAGTGACATTCTTTTAATAATTATTATCTATCAAATATGTGAACGAGAAGAATCACTATCAAATTGTCAAAGAAGTTTGATGGGAGAAAATTGCCTTGTTATTAATAAAGACATGACAAAAGATCATATAAAGATGAATAAACAAGAGCATCCAAATCGACTTGTATTCATTCAGTATAAAACTATTGAAATTTCATTTGTCGGCGACATCTTTCTCTTAGGTTTTTTCTTTTCGTGAGTGATAGTAATAACTAATGTTATTGCTGTTGTTGTTCTTCTTCCTCTGCTTCTTCGTCTCCTCCTTTTTTTATCATTATTTCTCTAATGTTTTCATTCTTAGCTTTTCCTTTTTTCGACAGACCATAAAGAACGAGTGCAAGAGAAGGAATGAATGAATGGCAGACTTTGTGGTTCATTAGAATTGTCATTTGCTATTGTCTTTTTTTCCTCGTTTAGATTTATAAGTGGAGAGAGAGAGAGAGAGAGACAGACAGCAAGAATGTTGACAAATAGCTTTTTTTCTTATTCAATAATAATGAAGAAGAAAAAGAAAGAAGATCTTATCCATTGATTTATTCATAACTTTTATTCCCCATTCGGTGTCCTCATTATTCCAGATCATAAATTTTCCACAATTACTTTTTCTTTTCATAAAATATGATGATGAACTACTTCAAACGAAAATGTTCAATCGATGAACCGATAAATGTTCAAAAATCGAAACTATTATTTATTATTGATAATTCAACTATTGATTGGTAAATTGAATTAAAGTGATTTCATCTTTGTTTCTCGACATTCCATAATCTAGGAATAAATACTTCAAAAATCGAACTATCTGCGCGGATTTTTCTATTGCTATCGAACAGGTTTTTGTTGTTGATGTTGTTATTGTTTTGTGTTGATTATATCGTGCGTTATTATTCGATTATTTAGGCGGAATTTAAAGATATGAATTTAACTGCTTATTCCAATGGAGGTATATTGATTAACATCGATACCTATCGAGATGGAATACATATTCAACGGTAAGAGAGATTCGTTTGAATGTGTGTATAGTGAATCTATTTGTTGTAAATCAAGATCGTTTCGGCCTGATTTCGTCCTTGTAAGACAATATGTAAGAGATTCAAATGTCGATTGGATTAATATTATTCTCGGAATGCAATATGGAGCCGTGCCAAGTATTAATTCAATGAGAGCTTTGTATAATTTTCAAGACAAACCTTGGATTGTACGGACAATTGTTCTGTTCGATTGAATTCCATGATTTGTTTTTTGTTGTCATTTAGTTTGCTGAATTAATTAGAATTCAACAACGTCTTGGATCGGATAATTTTCCATTAATTAAACAAACTTATTATCCAAATCAACGAAAAATGGTATCGATTTATCATTTTTTCGTAATTAATGTGAAATATTTATGTTTTCTTTTAACAAGATAACTTCGCGGCAATTTCCATCAATTATTAAAATCGGTCAAGCGCATCAAGGTCGTGGCAAAGTATCGATTATGTCTAAGAGAAATATCTTTCATCTGTAGTATTTTTGTTTTTAAAGATTAAAATTAATAATTCATCTGATTATTATGATTTGACAAGTCTCGTTGGAATTAGTAAATCGTATTTAACAATCGAACCGTACATTTCAAGTTTATGCAATGTATATATTCAAAAAATTGGACAACATTATCGAGCTTTTAGGTAGATATTTTCATTTAAAACAAAGAATGATTTTGTTTTCGTTCAGTCGAGAATCTTTATCTGATAATTGGAAAGTAAATGTTGGTTCATCTAGTCTCAAACAAATTGAAATGTCAGGAAGATATCGTTTATGGCTCGATGAAGTGAGTCAAATCTTTGGCGGACTTGATATGTGTGCGATGGAAATAGTTCAATCGAACACAGGCAAAGAATATATAATCGAAGTTAACGATTCAACAATGGAATTAAGTGAAGAAACACGAGAAGACGATTGCCAACATATTGCCGAACTTATCATACATAAAATGCAAATCTACTGTCGATCTGATCGTGAATTAACGATTTTAACGTAGAGAAAAAAGATTTTCTTTTGTTTTTGTTTATTGAAAGAAAATGTTTTCTCTTTAGTCGAATTGCAAGTTACGATGAACTACCGAAATGTCCTCAAAATACTATTTTATCAACATGTCAAAACGGGACAATACAAAAAATTTCGAATACATTTCACGTAATTAATCATAGATAAAAATAATGTTCGAATCCGATTCGTTTAGATCAACGATGGGATCGACGATACTCTCGATAGTTTAAAAGAAGCATTCGCTAGTATATTAATCGATGTGTAGCTCGTGTTTACGAATGCAGACGATGAAAATATTTTTATCTTTTGTTATTTAATAATAAAAAGTCAAATGTATCTGTGTAATGTATTTTTCTTTCTCTTTATTTTACTGAGGAAAAAAATAACGATAAAACGCGTACATCGTTACTATAAAATCATCGTAGACTTGCAAAATTTGCGCGATAGGGCAAAGTACAGAACGATTCAAACGTTGGTGTGTGCGTACACCCCCATTTTATGTAATAAAAATTCGTCTAGAGTGAAAAAGAAAAAAGAGAAACGAGCCGTGTACATTAAATTTAGTATTGACATATATATATAAATCGATAGTAATACAAACTATTCGAATCATTTTCTTTCTTCCTTACTTTTAATGTTCTCGTCGAAACAACTATGTCGATTGTCGATTACAATCGGTAAATCTTCGTCTCGTCTATCATCAATTAAAGTTCCTATAGAAAAACCAAAATTAACACAGAGTTACTTTCATCATGCATCAGAAATACCATTATTATACGACACAGTCGGTCAACATTTAGACAAATTAGCACAAACCTATCCAACACATCAATGTTATGCGTTCAAAGGCGAAGGAAATAAATATTATACGTATAAATCATTTCTCGATGAAGTCGACAGTCTTGCTACAAGTCTTATTGACTTAGGCTTTCAAAAAAATGATCGAATTGCTGTCTGGCTTCCGAATACATCGGAAAATTGTGCAATGACCTATGCAGCATCGAAAGTCGGTGTAATCAAAGTATGGATTTCCTTTTTTTGTTTTGTTTTTTTTCTTCTAATTCAAATATTAATTTAGGTAAACATTAATCCAGCTTATATGGATCGTGAATTAGCCTATTGTTTGAATAAAGTTGGTTGTAAAGGTTTAATGATGCGACCGAATGTCAAAATTCTCGATTGTGTCAAACTTATTCATAAGGTCATACCTGAATTGTCGGAAACGAAAGGTGAAATCAATTCAAAAGCGGTACCATCGTTGAAACATGTTATTTTAACATCGGGTGATCCAGGCAAAAGCTATCAATTACCACGAGGTATGCATTCCTATGCCGAACTTGTACGTAAAGGTGCGAATAGTAAACAAGACGAAAGACAAACACGTCAATCGCAAATGGATGGTGATACTCCATTAGCGATTTTTTTTACTTCGGGTACAACAGGTCAACCAAAAGCTGCAACGTTAACAAATTATAATATGTACGGAGAAACCCTTTGACCTTAGATTGAGTTCGATTTTTCCTCCTTTTGTTTTCTACTTAGGATTAATAATAATTTTCAACTCTATTATATTTATCCGGAATTGATGAGTCGTGTTTGCTGTCCGATTCCTCAATTTCATATATTCGGCGAAATTGCCGGTGTATTAAATATCAATGCACCGAAATATTTCACAGCTTTTCCAGCTATTCTACCTGATACTGTTGAAACAATGAAAACAGTTCAAGATGATAAATGTACGGCATTAATTGGTGCGCCGATTATTTTTCGAGATATACTCAATCATCCCAAACGAACAGAATTCGATATGAAATCGCTTCTATTCGGTATCTTAGGTGCAGCACCTGTCAGTCCGATTTTGATCGAACAACTCGAACGTGATATTCCAATAAAGATCATCTCACAAGGTTTCGGTCAAACAGAAAATTCAGCTTCAATGTCAATGAGTGTTTTTGCTGAAAATGATAAACAACGACGATACACATCAGTCGGACGAGCTATGCCTCGAATCGAAATGAAAATTGCCGATTCGACGGGAAAAATTGTGCCCATTGGTGAAGAAGGAGAAATCTGTGCACGAGGTTTTAACATTATGAAAGGTTATTATGGAGACGAAGAAAAAACACGAGAAACTATCACGCCATCAGGTTGGTTGAGAACAGGAGATATTGGAGTTATGGATGATCAAGGTTTTGTATATTATCGTACACGTCAAAAAGAAATGGTTATCGTTGGTGGAATTAATGTTTATCCAGTTGAAGTCGAAAATAGTCTTCTTGAACATCCTGACATAGGTGAAGCACAAGTTTTCGGTATTCCAGATAAACGATATGGTGAAGTTCTTTGTGCGTGGGTGAAACCAAAACAAGGCAAGAAGATAGATAACGTTGAAAGTATACGCGAATATTTGTCCTCAAAAGTGGCGTTTTTTAAAGTTCCAAAATATATTAAAGTTGTCGAATCATTTCTTCCATTTATGACACCAACGGGAAAAGTACAAAAATTTAAGCTAACTGAAGCAATGACCAAAGAACAATCGGCAACAAAATCGTGATTTTTCTTGTATGTTTGTGTCTCTCTCTCTCTGTCTTTTTCTGTTCTTATTAATTTTTTTTTATGATAAAAAACAAGAAATTAGATGATTTTAACAAAAAAAGAGAAGGTCTTTGTACCCACGACTTTCATTGAACAAGAAAAAAGAGAGTAAAGTTCAGCATAGTACGCACATTGAGTTCGCGTACACAAGAAAACATCTTTCGTTCTTATCGTACACTGACCGAGAAAGAAAAAAAGGGGACAAAGTTGATAAAAAAAAGTACATAAAAATGATAATATATATATATACATCTATATACATATATATATATCATTTCTTTATTCGACTCTACTGACTATCTCTTATATTTCTATTTCATAATGGCGGCATCATTTGATGAAAAAAATGCGACATCATTCGTAAATCTCGCTGATGAGCGTATTGGCGCTAAGGCATTGTCTTGTTCCGATGAGTTCTTTGCACCTGCGTCACGTATGCTTAGTCATGCGACGCCTGTTTTTCATCCGGGAAGATTCGATGATCATGGACAATATATGGAAGGATGGGAATCGCGTCGAAAACGAGTTGCTGGATACGATTGGTGTGTTGTACAATTAGGTCTAGCCGGGAAAATAGTCGGTGTTGATATAGATACAAGTCATTTCACAGGAAATTACCCCGTAGCTGCATCGATCGATGCATGTCGTGTAGCTAAAGATGAAGAACCTGATAATTGGATAGAGATTTTGCCTGCTGTTTCATTAGGGCCCAGTGCTCATCATTTTCATGCAATTCAAAGTCATGACCAGTGGACACATGTGCGTTTGAATATCTATCCTGATGGTGGCGTAGCACGACTTCGTATTTATGGAATTGTTCAACCTTGTGCAGATAATTTTAATAATGAAATTGATCTGTTAGCTTTAGAAAATGGTGGTCGAGCTATAGCTGCAAGTGATGAACACTATGGCAATCCTTGGTCATTATTACGTCCTGGCCGTGGTGTTAATATGGGCGATGGTTGGGAAACTCGACGACGTCGTGCACCCGGTAATGAATGGTGTATACTTGCATTGGGTAAACGTGCGAGAATCTCATCTATTGTTGTTGATACAGCGCATTTTAAGGGTAATTATCCTGATCGATGTTTAATTCAAGCAGCCGATGTCAAAATCGAGATCAAAAAATCGATTATAACGAATTCAATGTTTTGGAGTACTTTATTACCCGAACAAAAATTAGAAATGGATCGAATACATACATTTGAAAAAGAACAATTGAATGATTTAGGTCCAATAACTCATATACGTGTTAATATTATTCCTGATGGTGGTCTCTCGCGTGTTCGACTTTTCGGTCGAGTCGAGTAAAGTTCAATTTTTTGTGATTTATTTTTTTGTGTTAAATGAGTCAGTCATTAGAACAATGTGTCATACACGACGTGATATTTTGTTTCCTTTTTTTTTATAAAACCTAAAGTATGACTCATACTTACCCTTACCCCCCTTTATGTATTTTTTTATTTCTATTTAAGGACAAAAATAAACTAAGAAATATAGTGAATAATGATTCATAGTCGTGTTGTGCAATACCGATCTCATGTTCTCTCTCTCTCTCTCTTCGCCTTATATGGTAGTATTTATTTGTGCGTCATAGTTACGTTTAGTTTTCATTTCAAAAAATGTCGGATGAACAACTATCATCGACGAGTATTAATGGAGCAACGAACGAAGAAAATAGTGAAATCGTTTTAAGTAATAAGGATAATCAAGAAAACGAAAATGGTTACGAATCTGAATGTAGTTCAAGTTCACGAAGTGAAGAAGAAATAACTTATTCAGCACTTGAAGTCGAAGCTGATGCATTCACAAGATTCATTGAACGACAACATATGGAAACGATGTATGAATTACGTCGTTTGCGATTAGGTGAACGACCTGTAACTGGTCAAGAGAATCGTCAACGAATTGCAACATTTTTCGATCGTACAGAGACGCCATCGACGAGACCAGTTCCTCCTCCTCCTAGTGCACAAAGAGATGATATTGATGCATTGGAAAATCGTCGATGTGTCTCGACTATTTTGAGTAGTGCAGCTTTTCGATTCGACTTGGAAAATTCAATACGCCGTACAATTGGAACTCGAACGGTTGCAAACCCTCAACCACAGCCACAACCACAACGTCTGCCCCAACCATCTCAACCATTGAATCTCGAACGGTACGTGATTTTTTAAAAATATTTGATTATATTTTATTAAATTGATTTCAATAGACAAGAACGTGGATTAAATGCCTGGCAAACAATAACTGATCTGCAACGAGAGATAATCGTCGTTGAAATTAGTGATCTTGTTCATCGACAACTGGTTACAAGTGCTTTAGAAAGTGATTTTCGTCGACATCTAGAACGAAATGTTCTCGTATGAAAGAACATCATATTTCATATTCAATCATAAACGCTTTTCTTCTACTTAGTATCGTTTGGAACGTGGAGCACCAATCGAACAACAACAACAACAACAACAACAAACACAACCGGTCATTGCTGCAACTCAACCTATTCCTCCTGTTCAGCCAACACGAACCAACAATACCGATATGGATGCATTGACAGCTCGTCTTGATTCAATGCAACAAATGCTTCAAATGATGTTCACAATGCAAATGGATATGCAACGATCATTACGTCAAGAAGTTGCCGGTGCTCTAGCTAATACTCAATCTTCTTCAACAACTCAACAAGTATCAATGCAAGCCGGTCATTGTACAGTTTGTTTGACAGCTTTGGCTGATACTGTTCTCTATCGTTGTGGCCATCTATGTGTTTGTTATACATGTGGTTTACAACTTCAACAAACACGAACAGTTTACGGAGTGAAATGTCCAATATGTCGAGCGCCTGTTGACGATATTCTTCGTGTGTATCGTAGCAGTCGAGATGGAGAACAATAGAAGCAAAACAAATAAACTTCTCAATAGATTTTCGTCGGAATTTTATTAAGATCTTCGAATATCTCACTATTGATAATATTTACAATAATTATTCGAGTTCTCATTTTTCTGTTGTGCTTTTAACAAGAAACTAATCTTCAAGTTTAATAATAATATTTCGTTTCCATTAGCATTATCTTAGACAATGGGTGGGTATTTCTTTGGAACAATATTATCTTCATTGTCTAAAATAAAGATTTCAATAATTACAAAGCAAAAACAAAAACAAAAAGATAACCTTCTGTTTCGATGTATGAATTAGCTACTTGTCGTCGATTGTGAAAATTCATTAGATCTTCGAAACCATTCCATTGAAAATTATTTAAATACGTAATAACCGGTATATAGCCAATATAATCAGGATAATTGGCAGTATATGTCGCAGTTTTTTGAATTATATTTGGTTCTGTCGAAGTTGCAAAATGTAATTCTTGTAGAATCTGATTTGCAATAGCCAGAACATTCTGATCTTGATCATCGACTTTCGAAGTAACTTGTACTTTACTGTGACTAATTGGAGCTGCTCTTATCATTGAACATATTAAATTAATTGCAAATAAACAAAAAATTATGAAATTCATGACTAAATGTCAACGGAAGAAATCTTCGGTGTGTTATTGACTTGTTACGTTCAAATGAAATGATAAGATACTCGTATCTCTCTCTCTTGTTCGCTCTCCATTCATTGATATCGTAGGCGTTGATTAGGAAAATTGAGTCTTAGGAAAAACAAAGAATGTCATTTCGATATTTATCGAACTGTTTAATCCGATCGGAAAAGGACGTTCATTTGAGAACAAATATCAATTGAGTTCTCATGAATAATTCATAATCTGCAAATTCTTCGATTATTTTCGAAATAAAATAAATATAAAACAGATGCTCAGTCATCAAAATAGTTCCTATGACGTCAAACGAGTAAAAAAACACAACAGTTAAATGAATATTAAATTAAATTGATTGACTGGATACGTTCTATTTAAATGAACATAGCATATCATTATTTGAAATTGAAAAAGAAACGCAAACGATACGAGCGTCATCTTCATACGTTGCCTGTAGCTCAATCTTTTGTTTGACAAATGCATCGATGTGCAAGATTTCTTTGCTTACTGACCAATCATGAACAATTTAAAGATTATAATATTATTTATTATTATTTCAAGTTTCGTTTCGTTTTTATTTTCTCTCTTGTGACGTCTTCGAATTAGAAAACAAAAAAAAACGTCCAAATATGTCTGCAAATGAAGGTGCAACGAACAACAATACAAGCAAAACAGAAGAATATATTAAACTTCGTGTTGTCGGTCAAGATAATAGTGAGTCGGGTTTTTGAAACAAAAAGAAAGACACTATCTTTTGTTTTCTATAGGTGAAGTTCATTTTAAGGTTAAAATGAGTACATCCATGGGAAAATTAAAGAAATCATATGCAGAACGTCAAGGTACGAAGAGAAATCCTTTGATTTAAAGAGAAAATCCATGTTTCGAAATGTTTTAGGAGTCCCTGTTAATAGTTTACGGTAGATATCCGATCATTATTTGCAATAGAACGCATGAATATTTTGTTTAGATTTCTTTTCGATGGCAAACGTATTAGCGATGATGAAACGCCAAAACTCTTAGAACTGGAAGACAACGACACAATTGATGTCTATCAAGAACAAGTAAAGAGAATTGTTGAACGACAGAATTATTCATTTTAATGTCATTGTTTAGGTTGGTGGTTCAAATTAAAGTCCAAAACAGAAAGACTGTTTGCTTGAATGAAAACATTTCTTTTTTTTGCCTTTTTTTCTTCGTCTTCTTGATCATCATCTCTTTTTGTTGTTGTTTGTATGTATATAGTAGTCTGATTGAGGTAATTTCAAATTTCCTTGCCAAATAAAACCAAACTACAATTGTCTGTTTATTTTTTCAAAAAAAAAACAAAACAAAACAAAACACGAACTGTCATATTCTAAATATATTCTAAATGAATGTTGTTCTATTCGGCATCTAATTTCTTTTCTTTTCTTTTCCGATTATCTCGTAGATAGAAGAAGAGATAATATGAATACACCGAAACGGTAACACAATCGAATTTGTTTGTTTGAAATTTTCACGAATATGTGTGTTAAGATTGCATTCAGGTTCGGATGATCCATCGGATTTTTTGAATGTGAGAAGACGAACGAGATTATCTTCGAATGAAGATCTTCAAACGCCTATTGATGATCAAATCGATCAAGTAGCTAAACGACACCGAGTACCAACTGATACAGTCAAACGAATATTTTCAGTAAGTGAAACAATGTTTTTTTACTTGGTTAATTGAACTCGAAAATTTCAGGATTTACTTACTGAACCAACAGTAATCGATTATCTACGTACGAGAATCAATTCGAGACCAGATGAATCGACGATGTATTTCGAAAATTCATCTCAAAATCTTCTACCGAATGAACAAAATCCATTTTGGCTTGAATTTCTGCAATCATTCAATACCAATGAAGTCAATCAAACAAATATTCCATCGAATACAACGCAAACAACGATAACATTCGATTCGTTGTTTAGCGAAGAAGATGATGATGAAGACTTTATTGGACCTGATGATGAAATCCCCAATGAAAATATCGATGAAAAGAAATTACGAGTGTCAAGTAAAGTTTTTTTTCTTTTATCAAGAAGAAAAAAAAACAGTTTTATCTTTTGATTTCATTAGGACGTGAATTGGCGTTATTATTAAAAGAAAGTGATATTCCTCCTGAGCATCAAGCGTAAGACCATACATTCGAACTCTCGAGAGATCGATTTCGACTACGGTGTGTTTTTTTTTGTAGTTCTAATTTCGACAAAGATTTATTTCCAATTGATCAAAACGAATCGTTATATACTGATTTTGTAATGTCACTTCAAACAGGAAATGAGAATAGTAATGAACTAGTTTATGATGATCAACAACAAAAATCTGTGATTACAACAACAACGGAAGAGGACGATCAAGATGATCCGGAATTTCGTTTGCCTGAAACAGATTATGAACTTGAAGATGATCTCGGAGAAGGATTACATGTTTCAAGTAGAGATATCACTCATCATCATCATCATTAAAAAGAAAAGTTTCTTGTTTTATTTTTCTTAGAACGAGAATTAGCTCTTTTATTAGAAGACAATGCATCGATACTCAATCCCGATGAATTCATCAATCCCGAATCAGTTTCTTCAACAAAAAGTTCGTCATCAACATTTGTTAACACATTCGAATTTCATCTTACATCTCAACAACGTCAGATTATACAATATCAATTATCAGCAGTAAGAAAAAACAAGAAGATCAATTTCTCTAATTAAAAATAAATTCTACTATTTATTTAGTATGTTCAATTATTAACACAATATATTCTCTTACAACGAGAAACGAATCCTCAGTCAGCTGATTGTCAATCAGCGTATCAACTTTTCGTACGACTTATTTGTCTTTTTATTCAAAAAATCAATTGTTGTTGTTTTTTTTAAATATTTAGAATGATTTAATCTATTTCCGTGATAAACAAGCAAACTCAATTCTTGACATTCGTCATCTCACTGAATCTCAACGGTTAATCGAATCTTCGCCACCATCAAATCGTCGAAAAGCTCTCGGCAATCATCTACCGTTCCATTTAATGGACACATTTTGTAAAGATTCAGCATTTGTACATGATTGTTTACTTCCAACTTGTTTGTTAACATCGACGAATCCAATTCCAAATATACAAACAATGAGAAACTTTGTACCCGGTGAAGATTGGTTCGTTTAGAAGAAGACAAAAAAAACCGAGATCAATTGAATTTTTGTTTAGTTTGATGGCACTTGGCCTTGAACAAAACGATCAGAAAATGTTCATTTTCGGTCACAATGATAAGTCAATCGATGATCGTCTTAATAGTCTTCGTTATGCTCGTGTTCGACGTGGAAAACAAAATCCCGTCAAAGCATTTTTTACGTATGGTTATGTGCCTGATGTTTCTCTGCAACCATGGTATCAAATACCGAATCATTTTGACATTAAACATATCTATCGGAACGGACTTCTTGACAAATCGAACGTTACTTTTCCTCCTTGGTTTCGATTGGTAAAAAAAAGTTATACATATGTCAATTTATTGATTTGATTTATAATTTTAGTCATATAAACGATCTCGTCAATTGACAAAAAACAAGGTGACTACTGTTCCTTGTCCGACGAATACTTCACTTGTCGATCCAAATGATTCTCTTTCATCTTCAACAGTCTATGTCGTTGTTGAAGATTCAACATCTCAGTCTCGTCCATCGACATCACCAAATAAAGTTCTACAACAAATTCACATGTTACATTTACTTAATTCCTATCCGAAACTTCAACCTAAACAAAACTAATTCTTATTGTTTTCTCTCTCTCTCTCTTCGTCTTTCTCATTCTTTCACTTTATGTTTATCGAATGTACTTAAAGAAAATTCATTCTTTTCACAAATAAAAATACTCGACATCGAACGAATTTTCTTCTTTCCTCTACACATGCGATCGATAGACATTTGTCTTTGCTTAAGTTTTCTTTTCATAAGTCCAGGAGTATGTTGGCTTGATATTAAAGATCTCGATCGATCGATTCGACCGACAGATGATTTCTTTAGTTTTGTCAATAATCGTTGGTTAAATCAAACAAATATTCCGAAAACTGAAGTGGCATGGGGAAGTTTATTTACGATGCAACATGAAAATAAATATCTTCTTGAAAATCTTCTCAATGATTTAATACGAAATGAAAGTATCGATGAATTAAATGTACATCCATCGATTAAACGTCGTCTAACAGATTTCTATTTGGCTGGTCTCGATGAACAAGCAATTGATGATGCTGGTCTTGAACCAGTTCGAAATCTACTTGTTCAATTAAAACATGTTCGAACATACGAACAACTATTAACGTTTATTTGCAATGTTTACAAACGACTAAATACCGGATTGATATTTCATTTTGAAGTCTTGCCAGACGATCGAAATACATCGATTTACATGGCCGATTGGCAGGTAAATTAAATCATAAAAAATCTAGTTTTGTTTTCATTTAAATTTGTTTGTTTCTTTAGCAAACAGGTATTCGTTTACCTGAACGAAGTTATTATTTTCTAAATGATTCCAAATCAGAAACAATTCGAGAGAATTATATTGAATATATCGATCGTATTCTTCAATATTCAAATTCAATATTAAATTTAACAACCGATCTAAACGATGCACGAGACGTATTTGAACTTGAAAAAGATCTTGCTCGATCGCATCGAACAGTACTCGAATTACGTGATCCACATTTAAATTATAATAAATTTCATATTAATCAATTAGATAAACTCATGCCGAATTTATATTGGCACCGAATACTCTCAATTCTCAATATTAAAAATCAAACTGTTCTCATGTCACAACCAGATTATTATCTTTTATTAGATAAATTAATCGTCAATCGATCATTACATATTTGGAAGAATAAAATTCGTTTTACATTATTAGATTTGTTAGCTAAATATTTAAATCGAGATTTGATTCAAGCTCGTTTCTATATGTTCGATCATTTAATAAATGGTCAACAAAAAGATCAAACACGTTCAATGAAAATCATCGAATTGACGAATAAATATCTCGGTGATTTATTAGGACAATTGTTTATTGCACGACATTTTTCAGCTCAATCGAAAGAACATATCATGAATTTAGTTCGAAATTTAATTGATGTCTATCAACAACGAATAGATAATTTAAATTGGTTAAGTAATTCAACGAAAGAACAAGCAAAGAAAAAACTCAATAAAATGAATACAAAAATCGGTTATCCATCGAAATGGAAAACATATTCGGGTGTTCATATTGATCGTTCATCGTTTTTTAATTCAATTTCAAGTATATTCCGATATAATTATTTAGAAAAACTAAAAAAATTACGACGAACAGTCGATCGAAATGAATGGCTTGTTACACCGCAAACAGTCAATGCTTTTAATGTAAATAAAAAAAAAATTCGTCAATTTTTTCGTCAAAGAATTTGCTTTTTTTTTGTTTTTGTTTAGTATCTATCATTTAATGAAATCATTTTTCCAGCTGCCATTCTTCAACAACCATTTTATTCGTTCGAAGATGATGATGCATTGAATTATGGTGGTATTGGTTATATAATTGGACATGAATTAACACATGCTTTAGATGATCAAGGAAGAAAATACGATGAAAACGGAAATGTCAAATCGTGGTGGACAAATGACGATATCGAACGATTTCATGCGAGAACAGAACGACTTGTTCTACAATATAATAAATGTCAAGTATTAAATGCATTTGTCAATGGTCGATTAACTTTAGGTGAAAATATCGCCGATTTAGGCGGATTAGAAATCGCTTATCAAGCATTTTTACGAACGAAACAAGCGAATGATGAGAAATTAATCGATGGTTTTACATCGAAACAACGATTCTTTCTTGCAGCTGCACGTGTTTGGAGAATGAAAGTTACCGATGAGAAAATACTTGCAGATCTCAAACAAGAACCTCATGCACCGGCTAAATATCGAGTCAATGCTCCACTCTCAAATATGTTCGGTTTTTATGAAACATTCAACGTCAAAAAAGGCGATGGAATGTATCGTGACGAACGAGATCGCGTTCGCATTTGGTGATTTGAAAATAAAGATAAATGATTAAATCGAAATATAGTTTTTATTAGACAAATCAATTTGTTATTTGAAATGGAATTCTTGATGTATCATAAACAGTTGAATGAGGATGTTTTGAACCACATTCGCCATTACATATTTCGAGCGTGATATTATATAAACCCGGAATCCATGCTTCACATGGTTCTAGAAAACCAAAAAAGAAAAACTAGTTGAAAATTCAAAAAAGAAAATTTACGTTCGGTTGGATCACAACTAGGATCACGATCAGCTTTGAATGAGATTTGTTCGTGATAAGTACCAGGCTTTTTAGCTTCGAATAGAAATGTTTTACCAGTAGGAACACGATCAGGACAACGAATATCAAGAACAAGTTCGCCTGTACCCGTTCCATTACTTGATACGATGGAGAAATCAATGGTAAATGTTGTTCCTTTCGGGCCAGATGATGGTGTCAGTGTTAGATTAGTAAATTTTGCATTACCATGATCATTAACTAAGATACACACAAAAAAAAACAAAACGTTTTTCTTTCATTAAATCTGCGATTATTTTTTTTACTTGGACAACATTGAGCTAATTCACAATACCAAATTGGATCTAAATCAGCTCGACGAATTAATTTAATAAATTCGGTAATGCCAACTGTATCACAAGCTAGTAGACAAACATCTCCGATGAACTCTGATTTAGTTCTATTTTCTAAAGCACCACATAATGAACCGCACGTGCTAAGTACTTGAGGATCAACAATTAAAACAAGAAGAACGTTAATTGATTCATTAGCAAGAGTAACGCATGGTAAACAGAGATCAATAGTTAAGTTAGGTGGTGTTACACGTTGAAAATAAGTTGCATTAGAAGTAGAGATAAAACTAAGGACGATTATTAAGCCAAAAAATATCCACGGTTTATACATTATTTATCTCGGAACATGTAAAAAAATAAACGAAAAATCATGCTTTTATATTATTATTATTATCATGATGAGAACGAACACAGATGTTGTTCGTATTCTGTTTTCCTATTAGTTTCGTACTATTTGATAACCGGCCTACTTCAATTTCGTATTTTTATTCGAGATTTTATTCATTATTGTCGCTTGTTCTTTAAGGTTGATATTATTTGAAATAAATCAACTGTTTCTATACCCCTTTTTTAGACGACATTGTTGTTTAGATTAAGCGTCAATAAATTGACTGAGAAAATAAATCAGCTGGCAGCAGATGAAACAACGAAGAACAAAAATATGATTATTTCGATAGTTTTTTTTATTTAATTGAAAAACGAAAAAAAAACGTATATATAGATCATTTATTTTTTCTTCGTAACAGTAAATGTAGCTTTGCCAACATCATAGATGCTTGAATGTGGATGTTTCGAATCGCATTCACCATTGCAGAATTGAGCTGTTAAATTGTAAGTACCAACAGGAAAATCATCGCAAAATCCTATTTAATCAAATAGATAATTTACTAGTTGAACGAAAAATATTTTTCATTTACCTTTTGTTGAATCACAACCTAATGCAGAATAAGTATCCAAAGCGATTCGTTCGGAATAAGTGCCTGGCTTTTTAGCTTCAATCAAAAGGTCATTTTGACTTGTTTCATTATGTGAATCGACAATATCAATACGTAACATGCTTGTACCAGTGCCATTTAAAGATTTAAATGAACAATCAATAACAAATTTTGTACCTTGTGGACCTGTGTTTGGATAGATACCAAAATTTGTAAATTTAGCATCGCCATTATCGTTAACTAAATAAATAAATGAAAATATCCTTCAATTAGAACTTAATTTTTCTGATTTTCAAATTACTTGGACAGCATTTAGCTAATTCACAATACCAAATTGGATCGGGATCAGCTGAGATAATCAAATGAACGAATTCATCAATTCCAATACCATCGCATGCAACAAGACAGAGATCACCGAATAATTTCGATGTTTTATTAGCAACAGCTTCGCATAATTTATCACAACTTTGAACAATACCTTCATTAATAATAATATTTGCAATTATATTGATATATTCAACAGCTTCATCGATGCAGAGTGGACAAAAATCGATCTTGACATTGTCTTTGAATGTACTCGGTGTTAAACGTTGTAAATTGGCTGATGTTCGAGTGGTAGCATCAGTAAATGCAAAACCGACAAGAAACAAAACAACTATAGTTTTATACATTCTATGTGATTGATTCGAATGCAGACAATGATTAATAATAGAAAATAACTTCGAAATAAATATCCTCTCTCAATGAGAACAAAAACAATCTGCTCAACTGCTTTCAAACGCACACAAATGCATAGATTTTCTCATCAGTTCGAAGATTCGACGGCTTTAGACTTTCTCATAAATTCAAATTTGAATATGAAAATATTTGTTTATTGTGTTATAAAAAATGAACCACCAGTAACATCGTAGAGTTTCGTATGAGGATGATGTGAACCACATTGTCCATAGCAGAGTGTAATTGTGACATTGTATCGACCAGGTAACCATAATTCACATTGTTCTGCAAGAGAAAATATGTAGTTGCAGAAAAAATGAAACAAAGAAAACATTAATTCAGACCTTCGGTTGGATCACATTCTGGATCTGGTGTTGCATCAAGAACAAGACGTTGTCCGTATGAGCCAGGTTTTTGTGCTTCATTTAATACCGTAGTAGAAATTGGAATTTTATCGACAGTTGTAATATCGATAATGATTTCACCAGTACCAGTACCATTTTTCGTGACATAAACATAATCAATACCGAATTTCGTACCAATACGACCTGTATCAGGTAGAATAACAAATGACGTAAATGTTGCATCGCCATTATCATTAACTAGAAAATGAGGACAAACAAAATGAATCGAAAAAACACATACGGTTATTTCTATAATCTACTCGGACAAAGTTTGATTGTTTCACAATAATAAATTGGATCGAGATCAGCATCTTCGATTAATTTAATAAATTCTTTTATACCTAAAATTGAACATCCAAGTGTACATAGGATATCAATCGTTTCCGATTGCGTTTTATTGGCAACAAGATCGCATAAATCCGAACAAGAGCCTAATACACCATAGTCAAGAATAATATTCAAAACAGCGTCAATCAATTGGTCGAATCCATTGACACATTCCGGACACCAATCGATCTCATTTTTTTGAAATATTGCTGTTTGTTGAATGAATTTCGATTGTTTATTCAATGCAACACTACCTGCTAGAGCATAGCTAATCAAAACGCAGAAAACAAGAATCTTGTACATGATGTTTTATTGGTGTTTATCGATTTTTTTTTGAAATTTATAATCCACTAGGATTTGTTTTCTGAGAAATTAACAATCTGTTAGTACTCCGAAAGACACGTGAGAAAATTTCAATGCACTCTTTCTTGAAAATCTATTTATAATCTATGTCGAATTCGTTTAATTATTTATTTGTTCGAAAATGACCAGATTTTAACAGAATTTTCTCTTGGAATTTTTTGTACATTAAATTCAGCGGATAGATTTTCTTCGTCTTCATCCTCGCTCATTGTCACTCGAACATCACCAGCAAAACGTCGTTGACCAGATGATGTTGCCAATAACGGAAGTTTAGGATGAATACTAAAATTTAATATTTTTCTCCGTTGTGTTTTTTTTTTTTGAAGTATTTGATTTTTACCTGATACCGTTTGTGCAATCATTGTGAGCTAAAAAGTCGAGTGTTGGTTCGAGAGAATCATTGGTCGTATTCCAACCGAGAACATGACCATCCGAATTACCAGTTACAAGTATCGAACATGAACTATATACATTTTATTTGAGTTCAAATACTTTTGAAGAAATTTTTTTCTCTCTCTTACGAATTAATATCGAAGTAAATTCGTTGATTTGTATCGATTTTTCTTTGATAAGTATATAGAATCTCGCCTAAATTTCTCATATCCCAACAAAGAATCATTCCATCCTATAGAAGTATTCTATCGAACACTCGCTTTTTCTATTCAATCGTTCATACTTTTCTCGCTCCACTATACAATCGATTTCCATCGGACGAATAACGAATATGTGTTACTCCTCCTTTATGACCATGTAAAACCGCAACTAACTCTCCGTTCATATCTCCATAAATACCAACTAGAAACAAACAAAGTAAAAACGATATGATAACTTGAATATCTACTCGTCTTGGCATATGATCCAGCAGCATACATCCCCGAAATCTGAGGATTAAACGATAGACAAGAAATAATTCCCGATTGATAGACTTCATTTTCTTTATCTGAAAAGAAATGTTTTGAATTGACATGATAAAAAGCAAAAAACATCGTTTACCAAATGTTTTCCATTCGGCAACACAAGGTCCCGGACGTTGAAGATCAAATGCACGAATGACTCGATCGTATCCACAGTAGAGTGCTCCAGTTTGTAACTCAAATCCAAGTGAATAAGCAGCAACAAGTTCTTCCTTAAGAACAGAAAAATGAAGGATATGAAAAGCTTCTATTTCAAGATAGTTACCAGATGATTCAAAGCTTTATATGATGCGCGTACTTGGCCTGTGTATGCATCGAATAGATGCACAGGATTCGAACGGCAACTACTGACGAGACTGAATTCGAAGAGAAAAATAAAGATATTTTCATTGTTTGAATTCAATGAGCTTCTTTCTTCTTGCATACAAACATGTTTCAGCTTGGCTTGAATTCATATATGGATACCATTCGAAATCATAGATTAATTCTGGTTCTTGAAGATGAAGTATAGCATTCTACATAGATATTTTTGTCGATTAGAAAATTAATATCAAGTCTAGATTACAAGATCATCGTTGACTGGCAAACGATCACATGGTATTTCGAATAATCGTAATTGATTATCGTCGCTATTTGTCAATAAACATAGACCATCAGGTGACCTAAATTTCGAAATCAAACAAAAAAAATATGTTGATATTTATTTGCTTTCGATTACCATTTACATCCTTTGAGAAAATTACTCGAACGTCGAGGAGTTGGCGTTGGTAATTGAAATTCTTGTTTCAATACCATTAAAACAGTCGGTGAATGTTCATCAACAGTCTCCGTTGGCTCATTTGCTGTCAATTGTGGTATATCCTGAGTATCACTTTTCGCACTCGTCGGCGTATGAACTGAGAGTTTAGCTAATTGATCTGATGGCGAATTTACTGTTGGTATTGATTGAGAAAAAGCTTTCGTAATCGATTGAAGTAGAGCTGGATTTAAAACAGTTTTTTGTTTCTTAGTAGTAGTAGTAGTATCATCATTATCTATCTGTGACATGATCTCCTCAAAAACGAATCTACAATGAATTAAATCAAAAGCATATTCTCTCGAACTTATTGAGTCAATGAATGTTCTTCGTTCGGTTTTTTTTCAGATATATCTTGCACATATTATATTTGAAGAAGAAAAAAGAAAACAAACGACAGCAAAAAACGAGAACGCCTTCGATTCCTTTCTTTTTCTTCTCGATAAAAATCATACACAACAGAGACGAAACAAACAACGACATTAATATTGTTTTAATTTAGCTTGACCAAGAAAATATGCCAGTACTCGATCGATCAAATAAGCTAAAACAACATCGCCCATTACAACACAGAACACAATCAATCGCATCTAAATGAAGAAAAATGATTTCAAACAAATTTTTTATTGTTTCATTTTGTTGATTTACATCGTCTGGAATAAGTACAATTTGAAATTGTTCAGTTAGTTGTGGCATTAAATTAAATATAAGACTGAGAACGAGTGAAAACGAAAAAAAGATACTATAGAGTAATGGTTTATTCGAACGAAGACTTTCCATAAACGGATAACCCTATGGAAAACAAAACACAAGAAATGTTTGTATTCGTAGAAGAATCGAAGTTTACTTGATAATTAACTGCGAATGTCGCTATTTGAAGTGTTATTGACATGATATAAACAGTTGAATTGACTAGATTAGGTGCAAATTCCGCTTCTAGATCAGCAAATTCGTCTGTACGTGGTGGAATTCGTTTATGTGCTTCATTGACAACGTAGATTAATGCTGTTAAATGTACAGCAAATTGTCCGAGAACAGAAAGTAATGTATAAAAATTGAAAATATTTGGTAATGGTCGTTCGCGTGCTAAAGTTTTCAATGGCTGAAAAGAAAAAACAATAAATCTCAGTTAAATTCTCATGACTAAAACCTACTTTCGATCGAGAAATAAAGAGAAAACATCCAGCTAAGAGAAGGCCTTGCAATGTATGTTGTCCATCACTGAATTTGATTCCATCGAGATAGAGTACACTCAAACTATACGCTAAGATAAGTGCATTTAATGCAAGAATTTTGAACATTTGTAATGTAGTAACAAGTGTACAACGGCCTTGTTTGATTATATGACAGACTATAATATTTAAAAAAAAAGAATTTAGATTTTAGAAAATTAATGAAAAACAAGTGTTTCGTTTTTTTTTTACCGCATTGAATTGTTGAAGTTCGAGATGTAAATGGTGCGGCTATGGATGCATCGCCAAGACGAACAATTGTTTGTTCATTTTCATCCATTTGTTTGTAAAGTTCTTCGATTCTTTTCTAATTAATAAACCTCATATTTCTGTTTGATCTCTTTCTTGAAAGTTACTTTAGCTTGTTCTCGTGCTCGTTGTGCTGCTTCGGCAGGTGTTACAGGCTGTTGTTGAGGATTAACAGTTGTTACAGCTGGTGGTTGAACCGTGCTCGGTATTGCTTCTTGTTCAGCATGTTTAGCTGCAACACCAGTTAACAAAGCTACACCAACATGAGCATGTTTGAGAGCAGCAACATCATTCGTACCATCACCACACATTAAAGTTGTAAAACCAAGATTATTTAATTTAATAACCACTTGTTCCTATTTTAACAAAACAAAATGAGATAAGAATAAAGAGAACATCGAAATGAACCTTTTGTTTGGGTGATACACGAGCAAAGACTTTAATATGTGGCATAAGTGCATTGAGAAATCGGACAGGTAAATTACTCAAATGTGCCAAACCCTTGAAAGAATAAATTTCAAATTCAAGTTATGTAAACAAATCATTTTACTTCTCCAGTAACACATAATGCATAATCTTTTGTGAGATCACGTATATTTGCTGGCTGAATCGGTAGATTAATATCTCTATTCACTGATTCCCATTTCCATTCAGTTGATTCTAAATCACGAAAGTCAAATAATTTCAATGATTTCTTTTTTCTTTCTCATGTACCATCATTCGGCTCAGTTAAAACAAGAAGTTTCTTCTTCGTAAAACGTAATTCTTTGGCAACATGACAAGCTGTTAACGGATTATCACCTGTAATCATCGTTAACTAAACGAAAAAAAACTAGGTCAATTCAAGTTTTCTATCTAATTTTACATGATGAGATGAATGACGAAGTTCATGGATCATTGCTTTCGAATCCGGTTTCAATGGACATGAAAGTACAACAAATCCGCAGAAATTTAAATTACATTCAACAGATGCTCGCGTTGCATATTGTTCACGTAACTAAAAGGCAAACGAAGAAAGTCAATATTTTCTTTTTTTTTTGTAAAGGATCTTTTTTATTCTCATACTTGTTGATTTGAAAGAACGCCAAGCGATCGATAGCCTAGAGCGAGTACTCTCGCACCTTGCCGTGATAACCTTAAATAGATTTCATCGTATCGATCGGGTATTTGACTAAACTAAAAATGAATAGAATAGAAAATATAACGTTTTCGTGATGAATCATTTATTTGTCTTTCATCGATCATATTTTAATGCACTTTAAAATATTGACACGAAACTATTTGCATTTTCTTTTTTTTTCTACTCGTCTACATCGTTTTTGTGATCGATAAAAATAATAAACGAGAAACAAAACAACAAATGGCAACATCAATCAAACGACTGATTCATGGAAAAATCTCGATTAAAAACGAACAAATTCAATTAACAGGCAATGAAAAACTTTACATTTCAATTCGAGATTCACTTCGACATGATATCGATTGTATTGAAATCGGTCTACAAATAATTCATCTACGACAAGGACAACAATTTCCTATTGATTATCAATGTTCCTACGATCCGAATAAGACTCAAATGAAATTCGAACAACTTCGAACAATTCCTGGCGCACTGACAATTAGTGCAATGATCGAACAAGACGAACAGATTTTGTACATTAACGATACGGATATTCCATTCGCAGACGAATGTGATATTCAATTAATCAAAATGGATAACGTCAGTTCAGTGTTTGAGTTATGTAAATAATCTTAATCATCAATACAATCATTCGATTTAGTCATCCTTCGCTTATCCATTTTCTGTTCTTTTTTTTTTGTCTCAATAAATTTTCGAATATTTACCATAGATTTAAGTGTTTCTGGTGCGCCTTTCACAGCTGCAATATATGTCATATCACTACTTGAAGATGACGCATTTTGTCCAGCAATAACAGACATACGTTTCAATGCGCTCAGAAAATGGAAACGTTGAACAATTTGCCAACGACCACTGCGACCCTTATTCGGTATGACAGTATCGCCTTTTGTGATGTTCCAGTCAAGTGCATTCAATGTTGCTTTTTCCAATGGATCACCGATGATTTCACCATCGAGATTAGCTAATGCGTGACATGTTAAAAGAACATGTTTTACAGGCGAATGATTATCTATTTGTGATAGTTGAATTGGATCATCGGAACTAAATAAAACGTTGATTTGTTCGTTGTGAATTGAAATTCAATATTTACTTTTCTATTCCAGCAACACCTTCAACAACAAGATCATCACTTGTTAATGTACCTGTCTTGTCAAAACAACAGATATCAACTTTGCCAGCAAATGGAATACGAAATGGTTCAGTACAATAGATAACTAAATCACAAAAGAATTTGGTTTTTTTTCTCAACATTCGATCTTTGATTTTCAATTCATCTTACGAAGTTTAACTAAAGCAATTAGTGAAGTATTGACTGCCAATGATAATTCAATGGGCAATTCAGGTGGCACAACCGAAGTTAAAATCAATGTACATTCAATAAATAATTTATATCGATTACGTTTAGGATCTTTTGTACCTAAAGAAGAAAACGAAAAATTCAAATGCATTTCGTCAGCGACTCTAATCTTTTAAAAACGCTTTATCATAAATTTTCGATCAAAAATTTGTTTTCTTTTTACATCATCCGAAATGCTTACCTTCGATCCAAACATAACCTGCTGCAATGACGGCAAATATAAGTAGAAATAATATAAACAGAAATGTTTCTAAATTATTTGCTGTTACACGTTTGACACTATATAAGATTGTTTTCAATAATTTGCCTTGAGATGTACTAAAACCAGTTCGTAATGCATAAGCAATACAACCGTTATCACCCGCTGAAAAGAAGAAGAAGAAGAAGAAGAAAATTGTGATTCATTAGTTAGTTTATTAATTACATTTCATTCCGCCTTGCATTTTAGCAGGCGGTGTATGTTGAACAATTCTCGTGCCAGCTGAAAGTACGTGTAATTTACCATGACGTTCGAGATCGAAGATCGTATTTTCATCGACATTTTCAATTGGTTCCTAAAAAAACAAAGTAAAACTTGTCAATCTCCTCATGGAATGAATGATTTTCCTCAGAAATCAGTACGTCAATGAAAACAAAAAAAAATTTAATCATCGGAGATCGTTGTTTACCTTCATTTGTGGTATAGATTCGCCTGTTAACATTGATTCATCGACGATACATTGTCCACGTAATAACAACATATCACATGGCAATGGATTATTTTCATTATTTCGTAAAACTGAACAAAGATCGCCGGGTAAAATATCGGTTGTATCGATTTTCACCCATTTTCGTTGACGATAAACACTGATTTTGTACGGTTGATTACCCATCTGACGAATCATGGCCATATTACGTTTCTGTTGTTGAACAAGAGTACCTTCGAAGACAATCAACATGAATAATGTTAATAGACTGTAATACCTAGAAGACAAAAACAAAACAAACCAAACAAATAAATGTCGTACTGAGTTGAAAGATCGATTTGAAAAAGAACGCACAAAAAAAGATCAAATTTTGTCATCACTCAGTTCACCGTCACTTTTGCACACTTATCCACATCTGACATAGATAAATAACTCTATGACAAATTCTACTATATGTGCCCAATGAAAATATCATCTAGTGTTTTCGTTCTTACCAGTATTCATCTAAACACCAGAGTAAAACGCAGAAAACTTGAAAGACAAAAAATGGTGCCGTAGCTCGTTCGATGAATAAATCGATAAATTTCGGAATATCAATAACCATCCTAGAAACCAAAACAAGTTCAACAAAATCAAACCAAAATTCCATCGAACTAACTTATTCAATCCAAAATTCCATATTCCTTGATCGATTTCATCCTGTGTTTGATAACCTTTCGATTGTAAATACGTATGAAATGAATTCGATAGTGGATAGTCAATTGTTTGAAATGTTTTCTTTTCTGAATCATCATAAATATATCGACATTTTTGAAACATAAACCAAGCATGTTCACGTTGATCATGAGGATTTTTGCTATGATGTAGCTGAACCATTTCGGGATAGCCATTGTTAGCTGTCGGTTGAACAACAACTAATTCAGCTTTCCATGGATTCTTTTCCGGTGTACATTGCATCCATGCACGGATTTGTACAAACCAATAGCAAAATAGACATGTTAGAATTTGTATGAGTGCAATGATAACAGTGACAATCATGCCTAATTCAGGATATTCACTAAGACCGAAATAAACGGTCCAGATAATAAACCAGAGAACATAGAGCAAGAAAAAAGGACCTATGTTAAAATGTAGGAGATAGTTTTTCGAGCAAAATAATGATATCGAATGAATATCATCATTGAATGGAACAGATCCAATTTGATTTGGTTTTCGTACTGTCGAGATTGATTTCTAAAGTAAAGATAAACACATCGAATTCGAACAGTTTTCTTCTTCTTCGTTTTCTTACCGTCATGATATCATCATTTAATTTAAATCGATAATGATAGAGGATACTACAACGATTTTACATCGGACAAGTTGCTGCGTTTTGAATGGTTCGAATATTTAAAACCAATAGATAGTCGTTTTCTATTTGCTATCAAGCCTCTCTTCATTTTCTCGGGCGACCTCTTCTGTTCATATATATATATAGGCACGATTTTTTTTCCATCCTTTTCGACATCAGCAGTAGCAGCAGCAGTTAAGTTTCAAATTTATTCGCCGAATAAAATTCAATTAAAAAGAACAAGGAAGCAAGCAAGCAATCGTTTTCTACTAATTGCATCTCTAATTTCATCTTCTATCAAATTTCTACCGAATGAAAGAAAAAAAAACGAACAGAATGTGAATCCTATTTTCTAAATAGCTTCACAAAGAAATCGATAATTTCGTTGACAATTATCGGCATATAGACCACATGAAGTTAAACTAACACATTGTTCATTATTATTGATCGAATCCATGTTGATTTGTCCGTTTTGTGAACACCAAATATCGACTTGATTCAACTGTGCTGTCTCGCCATTATCATACCAACGAAAGATCGTTGTCGGAATATTTCGACGAGTTCTCTTGTTATGTAATTTTTGTGTATCGAATTGACTTGTTGCACCGATCCAATAGAAATAATCTAATTGTTCGGTATTATCATCTTGTAAAAGACTTCGTTTGAGCAATTCTATGTCCGTACGATTGAGATTCGATGCTAATTTCATTGAATAGATTTGTTGTTCATCGAGATTGTGTTCATCTTGACAATAATCATTCGATTCATACCAAGTTGATTTATGACTTGACAAACGAAAGCAACGATTGCCTATGGACAAATCTTGACAGATAAGACAACGACGAGCATTTTTCGACCAAAATGAACGTGTTGCACAACGGCAACGACCCGAAAAACATTTGAGAAACGATGTTGTCGAATAGCAATCGTTGTCATTTGAACATGTTCGATCGTATTCAATTGTTTCACTTGGAAATGTATTCATATCACTAGCAAATGTTGGAGCTTTTAAACTTCCAAAACCATTGATTGAATAAATATTAATTGCGGAGATATTCGATGGAGTTGTTGCTGTCGTTGTTTGTTCGACATGTGTGTCAAGACTATTGACTAAAATGTCTAATGCAGTCGCAAATTTTCTACACAAAACAAAAAAAAATTTATTTATTTATCTTTTAAAAATCAAATTTCTAACCGTAGTGCATATTTGTCTGGTAGAATATCTTCATATTTTTTGTCTAATTTCAAACAAAAGAAGTTTGCAGCAACTTGTTCAATAGTTCGATTGAATAAAACCAAAGTCGATTGTCGATTAAATTGAATTGTTTGTTGAGCAGCCATACTTTCTCGAATGATATTCTGTAAATAAACTGAATCGATTACAAATTCTTGATCAGTTAATTCACAATTAACATAACATGTAATCATCATCGGTGTTATATGCAAAAATAACATTGTATTCGATGTTTGATTCTCTTGTGAAACTGGTGAAACATCGGTTGTTTTGTCGGCATAGAGAAGAATTTGTGTTCGATTTTCGTTGTTGAATTGTATGTAGAAGAGATGTTCTTTTTGATAGTAATGAATACTAAATCCGAATTGAGAAATATTGACAATGATTCGATTGGAATCAATGTTTGGTTTGTAAACTATAGTTACAGAATCCGATGAGAGACTAGGCGATGTTTGATGACGTCTAAAATTCAGGTTCAAATAAAAAAATCTTAAGAGTTTCGAATTTACTTTGATCGTTGTTTTCGTTTTTGAACTTTTTCGATGACATGTTGCATTTTTCTGATCAATGGTTTACCGATGGTTGTCGTTTGATTATCATTGATAACAACGGTCGATGGACTTTGTTTGCAACCGAATTTTTCGAAAACTTCTTCGCCTGTCATTTCGAAATGTTGAGCTCCTTCGGCGAGATTCTCGATTTCGAACGAAGCATTTTCATTTGTTGAATAGAATAAATACGAATCGATGAGTTTACAATTGGCATAGGTTTCGAATTGATTGTCTTGTCGAATAGCAAAGAATATGAGGTGATTCGGTGTATTGTATAGGAAATCAGCTCGTTCAACATTGAGTTTTACTGTTTGTTCGAGTGTATGATTTGTTTGTATATCGATTTGAATCGAACGTTCATAAGACGAAAAATAAATCGAGAAATTTCGTTGATTTACAGGTGAAATTAGCGAAACAAGTTGAGTTTGAAATGCTGCAAATTGATTTTGATCGAAAACAAACCAATGTTCGTCGTTAGCCGAACAAATGTTTATCAAGAACAATAAAACAACTAGTCGAAACATTTTGGTGAGAATATAGTGAAGAAAATGAAACAAATGTCTATTTGTATATGTTTATATATATATATGTGTGTGTGTGATTTGAGATTCATTATGAGTGCATTTGTCTAGATGAAAATGAAATTTGATATGCACAATACACTAATTATCAGTTGAAAAGAGAAGAAGAAGAACACAAAAATAAATTCAACAAAATCGAAAAAGTGAAGTCAATCTGTCGGATTGAATATAAAATCGAAATCATTGTTTTATTCGATAAGGATCAAAATAAAAAAAGGATAATTCTAGACTTTTTCATACGGCGGTGGAAGTGTTTCGTATTGTTGTTGTTGTTGATTACTGAATTTTAATGTAAATTTATCACTGCCTCGAAATTTTGATGTTCGAACGTACCATTTACCTTCGAAAGCTCGGCTTAATTCATTCCATTCGACTTGAATAAGAACTTGATGTCCTAGATTTTGTAATGGATTACCAGTACCTAATTGATACGTTTTCGTCAGAGCAATTCGACGAGTTTCAATCGAATAGAAACCTTCAATTGAAAAACTGCCAACATCATCTGAACCTGAACCTGTCACAGTTAATTGAGCAGGATAAAATGCAAGTTGAAAATAATGTGGTCCATGCCATATCTTGTATTGAAAATATTGACTTTCCCATTGACCAGATTGAAAAGACTCATAGCCAAGTGTTTGTTTCTCGGCATAGTTATTTGATGATTGTGTTACATATTTAGCATTCGATTGTGAGGGTTTACCGGCACAACATCGCCAAATACAGTAGCATGGTAAGAGAAAAATTGCGATCGAGAAAGCAGCTACGAAAAAAATTCAATTTTCTTATTCAAATTTTGTAAAACAAGCAAATAAATAAATTACCAAAACCACCACTACCGCCTCCGCCTCCACCACCTTGACAATTAACACTAACAGTAAAAAGGACGATACAGAGAACTATTCGATTGATAAACGACATTATTTCGTAGAGATCAACGAAAATAAAATGTATTTATAATTTCTGATGTCAACAACGCCCTCTCAGAGCACTTTCGAAAACATGCACATTGATTCATAACTATGATATTTCTTATCGTTTGAAGATAAACGAAATCTAACTGTTAACGGTATGATGACAAAAAGATTTCTGTTTGTTTATTTAATGTGTCAATGATTTTATAGATAATATATAAAATTACATTTTGTAATCAACAACGAACAAAAAAAGGCAAAAGATAATCGTTCACTTGCTTTTCAATAAGTTGGAATATTTTGACGATTTAATAGCATTGCTTTTGTATGATTATTTCTTATGACAATTAAACTGATAATATTATGAATAAAAGCTATAACATAAACTACCAACGAAGATATTGTCAATCCATAGATTAGAGACGTATCGCAATAATAACGATAGGAATAATTGCATGGCGTTAAATTAGTAACATTAATAATAGAAACGATTAATCCAAATGTAAGAGAAATAAAACTGATACAGATAAGTCGGATTAATGAAAATGGCAAATACGATTGTCTACATGCCGTAACTAACATAACTATGCCTGCAATAATAAATAGTGTAACTCCCCAAATACCACGCAAATATACCGAATAGACGGTATTAATAATAATACCAACTTCAAGACCAATAGTTAGCGCTGCATAGAGCAAATACAAAATACCAGAAATAACTAAATATGTTCGAAATGTTGACGTTATTGGTATTGTTACGAATCGATTCGATACAATAGGCACAACCCGAACGACTTGTGGATTTACAGGTATTCCACTATAGTATTGGTCCGCATATGGCTGAGACCAATAGGGATTTTGCCTGTACAATCGAAAGATATTTTAGTTTTCTATTTTGAAGAATAAAAGTACGTTTACATACGGTTGATATTCATTAGCAAATTCTTGTTTTCGAACGTCCGACTGCATTGTTACTCGCTTTACACAAAACTAACCTTTCGCATCTATTGCACTGATTTCGCAAGTAAACATAGATAATAACAATAGAAAAAAAAAACAACAAAAGTCTCTATCTATGAAATTTTTCTTCGGTCCACTCACTTATTCGAACAACTCGAGAGGACATAAAGAAATATAGGTTAGACCTCGATCGATTCTTTTGATTTGTCCTTTATGTATTAGTAAATATATATATATATATATATATACGTACGTATATAACCACGTGTACATAATAACCATACAATTGAACATAATGTCACGACGAAAGGATAAGATCAGTATACTTTCGATGCCAAAAACGGATATCCGAAAATTATTTTCATCGAAAAAGAAAGCCAATGTAATTGAATGTGGAAAGAAAAAATTATGGTCGATTAAATACGGTCGTTATCGACGAAATAGTACGAAAAATGAGAAAACATGGAAATTTATTCAAAGAAAATCTTTTTCGAAATCAGGTTAATTAACAATATTATTTCGAATATTCAAAGAAAATCAATTTGTTTTTAGATGCTCGATGTATTTTTAATTTTTTCGATCGTAAAAAGAAATCATCATTAACTTATCTTGAATTTCGTTCGTGGATTTTATTAATCGATCGAACATTGACTGAAGATGAAATTCTCTTTATTTTCAATGATATCGATCAAAATCATGATAATCAAATTCAATACAAAGAATTTCGAGATTATTTCGGCTACGATTATCTTACCAATCAACCGAATGTTGCCGATTTAACAACATTATTCAATGAAATCGATACACATCAAACAGGATTCATTACACTCGATGAACTTTTAGCTTTTTTTAATCATCAATTAATATTAATAACGAAAGAAGAAGCAGAACTATTTCTTAGTACAATATCTGAGAATGGAAATCGAAATTGGATTTCATATAAAGGTAAAGAGAAAACCAAACGAAAGACAAATTCTAATGATCTAATTATTTTTTATTCGAAGTAGAATTTCTCAAAGCAATGCATCATTGGCAAATCTAATCGAAATCCGTTTATTATTCGACATGTAAACATTCTTTCGGCATAGATCTTCCTTTGTATCGCGAACAAATCGCTTGAATAAAATTCTTTTTCTCATAACCTTCATGACAATTCAGCCAATATCCATCATGCATGCACCAGAGTTTACCATTCAAATGAATTGTACAAGATTTTTTCGCTGATGACAAACGAGTTCGTTCTAATGATTGATCAAATAATTGATTTCCTTTCGTTGATCGTACGCACGCGTCAACATTCGACCAATTAATAATACCTTCGGATGTTTGTTGAGCACAGGATTGACCATTGTATGGTATCGACCAAAATTCAGCCGATTGACAAAGAAGATATTTAATTAAGACCGATGGTGAATACATATTTTGTATGCATAATTGTTGTTTATTACCTTCGCACTCACTCAAACCATGAGGGCAATAGAACTGATTGGCCATAGGTTGTTGAGCAATAAATGAAAGTGTAAAATTAACAATCGAAGACAGACCGATTAAACTTGGAAGAAATACTTTTTCGCACAAAGCTGCATCGGGACATTTGGACATAACAAAAAATTCGACTTGAACACGTTCATTCGATTGATTATTTGTTAGAAACATTAATTTTTTATTCTCCAATTCATCGATCGAAAATGATTGATAGACGAACCATGTTCCAGCGAGTAACAATGTCGGTAAAAGTACGACAAAAATACCGTCATTCATCATTCGATTCTTTTTTCTTCTTCTTCTTCTTCTTTAAATGTGATGATCCTCTCTTGACAAAAGTTAACATTGAAGTCTAGCCTTCGATTACGATCATTTGTGTCATAAAAATCGATCAAGGCGATCTTGTTAAGCCTTCCTTTTCGCTTTTTCAATAAGAAAACTTTCATCGTGTTAAATAATAAATAAATGTCAAAAATTCAATTAGTCGACTGAAGAAAAAAAAAGAAAGGAAAACTCAACGTACGATGTTCTCTATGAATGAAAACCTAATGATTTCAACGTCGCCTGTTCGTTCGAGTCTAGAGAAAGAATAAACAAGAAAACAATTTTCTTTTATTGATTCTATTAGAATAACGGAATGTTAGTATCCAAATAGGAATGATAATTTTCTTTTTTTTTCTTCTTCTTCTAACAGCCAACTGCAACGACATTGATTTCAATGGCATGTGTTCATTTTCTTTTTTTTTTGTCTTATCAATGCTTGTGTTTATTATCTGGAATAAGATTAATCAATAGTGAGCAGACCTTGCTTTTTGCTGACTTTTTCTTTTTCTCATCCCGTACTATATGATAGGATATATCAATTGTCTGCTCTTTTGTTCATTTTCATCACTAGTGATTGAAAGGTAAACATTGTCTTGTCAATAACGATGTTATTTTCTGACGTTATCAGTTAATAAGAATGAATCTTGAACAATTAACAATTTCAAAATAATCTTTTGATTAGTAGGTTGAGCGAAAGAAATATGATTAGATATACTATACGTATACGCATAGGGCGAAAGAGAAAAGAAGAAGACGATATACGTAGTATATTCTAATGAGTAGTGAGGTGTAACGATCATTTTTCGATATCTTCTTCTTCTTTTCAGTCTGATTCTGTCTGTTTGAATGATTTCAATACTTTATCTTTTATTATGTACATTAATTTCTGCAAATTCTGATCGATATCAACTTGGAATAATCAATCATTATGTTCAATGGCATATGCATTGTCCCGAAAATCAAACTCGTATTATAAATCCAACATTACATGATCAACCATTGATAACATACGAATGTCCATTCGATTCATTACCGGTTGATATCGTACCGATTGAAATCGATTTTACATTTATCTGTCGTCCATCTTCGCGTTTAATTTGGATGATTATTGATTTATATCAATACAACGATTGGTTATGGTCAAAAAATCTTGAACAATTTCATATTGACATCGAATTGAATCAACAAATCCGTTTAAATCAATCGAAAACTGAAATATCAAATTATAAAAATCGTTTTATTATTATTCATGCTTTCTATATTCCATTTGAACATCTCAATCCGATATTCAATCAAACAATTCAAGCTTCTATTCGTGTTAATGATTGTCAATTCTCGTTGACAGATAATCTTACTTGGACACAAATCATTCACGAGCAATGTCAAGCGAAAACATTGAATGTTCAACATGCCAAATGCGATTTCTATCCAAAGTTTGAACGACAAACAAACGAAGAGAAAGAAAATACAACAACCATTCCTGATTTTCATGTTGTCTTACAAATCGATCAAGAAACAACGATTCCAATGACAACATTGCCCAGTTATGTTTTGTCATTCGATGCACATTACAAACAAATTCTTTCGACATTAAATATCATTGTTCGAACATCGAGTCTATTAACTTATATATTTATTTTTACATTAATTAGTTTAGTTTTATTAGTCATATTTTTTCTCTACATTCTTTGTTATCATTATCATATGCGAACAAAACGAAAATCTTCACTTTTAATATAATATAACAAAAAATTAAACGAGACACAATTGCTTTGTTCTGTTGTCTCATGTACTAATCATTGACCATAATCTTCTTTATACATTCGTCTTTTTTGTTCTTCTACTTACTCAAATGACTAATTCAAAAAAAGGCGAAAGTTGATAAAATCTAACATTTTTTGTTTTAATATTTTAATGGATACATTTTGTTCGAAAGAGAACAAGAAAGAAAAGATCGTATCATTATGTTAGATGGCAGGAGTTGACCGTCTTCTTTTTGTTTCGTTCGTTCGTTTGACTTGGAAACAAAGACAAACAGACAGACATTCGATTGATGTATGAAAATCAGCACATATGTATCGATTGTTAATAATTCTTATCAAGATTTTCAATGTTCAATGTCTTATTTGTCCAATTTATAATCTATTTAATAATGAAACGAATCATTCATCTCAATATACATTCATTCGAAGTGAAAGAAATGTTCATCGATGTTTAGGAATTTATTTTTTTGATCAACAAACAATTCGTATTCGACAATTAGCATTTGTCGATGATTACGAAAATCGATATGAAAATCAAACGGATTGTTCGTTGGATATCGATCGAATGGGCACAAGTCTTCTATGTCGATGTAATTCAGATAATTGTACATTAAATTGGAAAATGAATTCATTGATTGACAAGAAATTTCCGATTGAAAATCGACAAATTAATTTCAATAATCAAATTTGGTTGATTTCGTTGTTATTGATTGTTTTTGGGATTTTTTTATTATTGATTTATGTTCTATTTCGTTTGCTGAAATCTCGTCAAGATAAAGTCGAAAAAGATATTTTCTATGAAAATCTTTCTTCAACATCAACAAATATTTCCAATGCTGAAATCGATGAATTTCTCTCATCAAATCCAACGTATCAATCGATTCTTCATCAAAGCCAAACAAATACAGTCTATCGTGCATCGACAACCTATCAACACGAAAAAAAACTCGTCGCTGTTAAACTCTATCACGGACAACAATATAAAAATCTCTTTGAAAACGAACTACAAATTCTACAAATGATTCATCATTCATCGATAGTCAAGTAAAACAAGAAGAAAAGAAACAACATGACCTTTTTTTGTTGATATTCTAGTTTTTTGAGTCACGGTTGGCATGATTTATCTCCGTATATCATTCTCGAATATGCTCAATATGGTTCACTTGAATCGTATCTTCGGTCGACGAAAATCTCCTGGCCAATTTGTTATTCATTTCTTTTGTCATTTCTGAATGCCATTGATTATCTTCATTACGAAGAATTGTCAACGAATGATTATCAAACATCGAATCGAATTCAAAAACCGATTATTACCCATCGAGATATAAAATCATCGAATATTCTCATTAAATCGAATTTCAATCTTTGTCTAGCTGATTTCGGTTTGGCGAAAATTCTGCCAACAATTTTAACAACCAATGATTTCATTCAAATCGGTACCTATAGATATATGCCACCGGAATTACTCGAATTAGCTATTACACATACGAGTGATGCTCTTTGTAAAGTTGATATGTATGCAGTTGGCCTTGTTATGTGGGAAATAGTAACTCAATGTCAAGAATATCCATGTAAAATTTTTGTTAAAAATGAAATCGATCATTTTTCGAATTGCTTGTTTGAAAGGTTCGGTCGATTATCAATTGCCGTATGAAGAATATTTGAGTCGAAATGAAACAAATGAAAATCGAATAGTCGATATTCTTCATCGAGTTGTTGTTCAAGAACATAAACGACCTATTCTTCATCGAACTACAACGATGAATTCTGTACGTGCGAATTTTTCTCTTATCGGAAATAGAATTTTCTCTCTCTCTGTTTAGAAACTATCGGATCTTTTTACACTTATCGATGATTGTTGGAAACATGAGCCTGATGCACGTCTTCATGCTCGACCAGCATTGTATCGCTTACGACGTTTAGAATAAATAAATAGATGTATATTTCAATAAAAAAAAACAGAGACACAGAGAAAGAAAATCAAATACAGTATTTGTTAACTTTTTCTAAATCGCAAAGTTTCTAAAACCATCACCGGGCGCACACGGTGCAAGCTTCGATGTGCTAATTGATTTGAACCAAATTTTATAAGTTAAAAACCAAAATAGAACAGCAAATGAAGCTGCTAAAATCTTATGTAAAATATTGTAAATATCAAGAACAGTTGAGAGTAACATGAATTCCCAGAGTACAGTTAATATTGCAAGACTAAAATAAAGTAAACCGATTGGTTTCGAGAGAAATCTCAAGCGAGTTTGATTAATAAGATTATTATCGATATTCATTTGCATTTTATCCCAATTGTCGTCATAGAATTGAACTTCTTCATTGATAACTAAGAGACCATAGAGAAGAAAAAATCGATGTCCATCTTGCCATGGATATCGACTAATAGCACATATTCGCTTTCGACTTATTGGCAAACACATGCCAGTTAATGTTTCGAAATGATTAAATATCCACGTGATAATATACCAAATGAAAGTGGCAATTAACAAACGTATTAAATGACGAAGTATGAGAGGATAATGAGCATGTGTATAGATTAAACTTGTGAGATAGACAAATGGGATGAGAAGAAGAATTGACCATGTCCAACCGAGATTTGTTGTGTATTGATTGAGAATATTGGCTTTCGAAGAAATTGATGTTTGAGATAGAGTATGAAAATCTTTGAGAAATGGTCCGAGAATAATTAAAGTAAAATAAACAAGAATTTTTAATGTCGGAGGAGCGAATATAATTCGACGACAGAATGTTAACAGAATCGTTTGAAATATACGAAAGATATCAGATGATAATGTTGATGGAAGCTCTAAACCTTTCGATTTACCAAAACTTGGTCGTCGTTTTGGAATTGACGTTCGATTCGAACGAACTGTTGGCATAGAAATCAATTACATATATATGTTAATAGAACATTTCAACTCGTATCTTTCTCTTTCTATTTTTGCTAATATCAAACAGATAATGAGAATCAATTTAACCTTGAATATCCAGTTCTTCCAACCATTCTCTTCCCCTTCATATCCTATCAATCAGGAAATATCTAGATACATCCATAGTATACCACCTTTCGTTTGGATTAACTACTAATTCATCCGTGTAATTCTATATTTAATTATGAAATTAGAGCATTATTAACACCTCTTTTTTTCACCTATTATTTATTTAAAAAATGATATGAACAGCTTTTTATTTTTGTGTTTTTTTATATAGAATTACACATCAATTTCGGCTGAAATAAAAGATTGTATTTGCATAGTAATTATCATTTTTTCTAGCTAATTTCACAAAAAAAGGAAAAATTCTGCTCAAATGTACTCGGACTGGCAACTTTAATTAACTCAGAATACGAATGCATAAATGGTTTTACATTCAGAAAAACAGATTTGACAATACTACGTGTCTAAATTATTATTGCTAAGTTCAACCGACAACAAGAACAAGAAACAAACAACTGACTATCCTTCAAATGTTCGCATATAATTAATCAATTCCCTTCGGTCTGGAAAAAGTGCACTAACCAACACTATGAAGTTTTTTTTCTTTAGAATGTAATGACAAAGTCAGCAGAACAATTTGACAGTTAATAAATATTTCTCGTTTCTCAGGAAATGCCGATATATGGCAATATTAGTGGAAATAAATATGAACTATGAGTGAAGCGTTCGTTCTCTTTTCTTTTTCTTGATTACTAAAATGAGGTAGAAGTTTGCTATGTTCAAGCGTTAGAAAAGTTTTTTCTTTATCTACATAGATACTGTTGACATAAAACTTCTTTTAAGAAGACAACTGAATCATGATAATTTCCTGTTGAATATTCATTTTCTAGAACGATATTAATTCATTAAAAAAGCGAAGCCATGCTCAATAGTTATATGAATTTCTCGGCTGAAGACGTTCAATTTTTAGAACTACAAGTCAAAAGGTAAAAGAAAATTTCGCTTATATATGTGTATGAATATACTTTTATATTTTGAGATTTCTTGGATTATTTATTCTAATCTTTGGCGTAATTGGTAATATTTTTACGATTCTTACTTTAGAAACAACAAAACAATTCTATTCGAATCCATTTTGTGTCTATACAGTTGTTTCCATTATAAACAGCATTTTTATTCTTATCACTCAGTTGGGTTTATTTATTCTCGACACATTTCTTGGTTATTCGCCTCGTGCAACAATTACTTGGGTCTGTAAACTCTACGCTTATATTAATTACTTTCCTGTTTACGTCACTATCACATTATTAGCCCTCGCATCGATTGATCGATGGTTGAGTACATGTCGCAATGCCCAATTACGAAAATATAGTTCGAAACGAAATGCAAAAGTTTCGATCATCTTTGTTATTCTATTTTTTGCTATTATTCTTATACCACATCCTATCTATACTGAGATATTCTATGATCCGACTCGAAAAACGACAAGATGCAATCGACCAACGAGATTCTACAAGATCTACACCAATCATATACTTGCATTTAATGTTCATTTTATTCCATTGATTGTTATGATAGTATTTGGCTATTTGACTCATTGTAATCTATCGATGGGTTATCAAACTCGTCGATTACGAACTCTAACTATCAAAGAACGAATAAACATTCAAATGAGTCGAACATTAATCATTCAAGTGATATTATTTGTTATTTGTATTGTACCGAATTGGATTGTAAATATCGTCTATCCAACATTTACTAGTCATATAATCGATCGGTCAGCTAAAAGAATAGCTATTGAAGTATTCTTGAGTAATTTCACGATGATCATTTATGACATTAATTTTGCAAGTGCTTTCTATATCTTTACTTTTATATCACCTGCTTTTCGCCGTAATTTCAAACAATTATTTCGTTTGAATAATACGAGTGATCAGTTGGACGTCTCAAGTGATATGTTTTAGAATCAATTTAACTTTGAATATCGATTCTTTTTCTGTTCTATCCTATCCTATGAATCAGAAAATATCTCGATAAATCCATAGTATACCGAGCTTCACTAGATAATATCAATTGTTGGATTAACCAAACGAATTTCTTTTTATTGTCTCTGTGATATTTGATCAACAATGAATTTGAATGAAGAAGATCAATTAAATCGTATTAACCTTCAAGCTTTACAAAATCGAGATCCATTTATAAATAAAATTCTCGATCAAGCTCAACGAGTTTGTGTTTATAAGTTTATTTCGGAAAAACGCGAATGGGTAAAAAATGAAAATTTTTATTTAAATAAAAACATCGATGGATTCTAGGAACGAAAAGATCTCGAAGGAACACTATTCGTATACGAAAGGTAGATCGATAATTCATTTGATTCGCGCGTCGTAAATGATAAAATTTTAGATCGTGTGAACCGTATCATGGTTTTGTGATCTTAAGTACAGTTTCACGAGATACATTTGTACAAATTATCAAACCATCAATGGAATTCAAACATTCGCCAAATTATGAAGCTTTTCTACAATATAAAGTCGATGTTGGAGGTAGAAGGAAATTTTTATTGTCAAAAACAAAAACAATCTCGTTTTAAAATTGAATAGATATCTATGGATTATGGTTTATATCGAAGAATGATTGTCCACGTGTAACTGAATGTTTAATAAAGTTGATTAAATAATTTTCTTCTTGAAAATAAAAAAAATCATCTTGATCTTATTTTTTCTAGTTTAACAACCAAAGCAAAAGAAGGTGCAGAAAATAAATCGACAATTTCAAGTGCAAGCTCGGACATATTCTCTTTGCTCAATCAAGCTCAAGAAAAATTTCAAGAAGTTATTTTACTAAATTTTCTTTTTTTCTATCAAAAAGAAATTTTATTTTTCTCAAAATAGAAACGAAAACAAGACACAACAAGTTCATTACCATCTGCTCTTTCACGTTTATTTACTACACAGGAACAGTCATCTCAACCTAATTCGACTGGTGAACGTGAACAAGAGCTTAAAAAAGCTCTTGGCATCATTAGTAAATCAGCAAAACATGTTGTCACAGAAGGTCAACAGCAACAATATCCATTAGCAAATCAACGATTAATGACTCCAGCGGAATTTCAACATAAATCACCAAGTATACATTTAGTTTTTTCCCTTCATTATTCTTTTTTCTCTTCATATCGATATTTTCAGCTCTTCATGCACCAGAGTCCAATGATCAACGAAAGATTTCGAAAGATACACTTCGTCTCTTGCTCATCGATATGCTCCATGTAAAGACATGACTTTGTTACTTTTCTTCATTTTTTAAATTTTAGAATGATGAAGAATTTATTACTAGTTTACACAATGCTTATACAGACAAACAAAATAGTGTACATCGAATTTATTAATGGAATAGTCTTTCAAATAATATATATCTTCTGTCTAGTGATCAACTCTATATTTCGAAATTCTTTTAGTTCAAACGATATTTTTTGTTCAATAGAAAAAAAAGAAATTCTTTATGATGCACAATAAAAGTGAAAAATAAGAGTCCATTGAAGTTTATTTGAGGGTGTGTATTCGTATTCAATAGTCATTTTGAGTGAAAGTGATTCGTCGCAAACGGACTGAAACTTAACTTCCCAGATCGATCAATACGGTTGTCATGATGATACAAGACGATAGTGTATACGACCATTTTACATAGTTTACAGGCGTATTTTATGTCTGCTTGATTTACCGGTCGGATTGAATCACCTGGTGTAATGAAGTTCGATTTGATGACGAATTATGACAATATAAAATTTGATTTCCCGATGAACATTTATCGATATTTGAGTTGAAATAACCGTTGGTATTGGAAAATTGAGGGTGTTGAGGCTGTACTTTTCTTTAGTAATTTTTGGCGAAAGTGATTCTTCGCAAGCGACTGAAATCGAACTTATGAATGAAATGATCGCTTTTAAATAATATAGCTTTTGTCTAGTGATACGCTCTATATTTCAAAATTCTTTTAGTTTAAACGTTATTTTTTTGTTAAATAGAAAAAAAGAAATTCTGTATGATGCACAATAAAAGTGAAAAATAAGAGTCAATTAAAGTTTATTCGATTCGATTGTATGGAAGCGTGTGAGTTTGGAGTGTGCTTAAGTTTTGACAGTTGTTCGTGGAACGTTATAGATTCCTGAATGATATTGACCTTGACGAGCTATAGAATCGAATGAATTAGCACTAAAAGCTTTACGACGTGCAGCTTCAGTTCGAAATGAATCAACTTGATTTTCACCCTGAACAAGAAAAAAGACTCATATGTTTGTTTCTTTGCAAAAAACATATCCGTTTACTTGAGCGAATTTCGATAGTTTCCATAATGGTTTTGGATCGACAGGAATTTTTGCTTGACGAAGAAGAGAAGATTTCGTATGATAACTTCCTTTGAATGCATTCTAGACGACGAAAAATTCATCTTTAGTCTTATCTGCAAAGTTTTTTTTTGATAAAAATGTCCTACTGCAGCATCTGTTCGTTCTTTCTTTATTTGCGCTTGTTTGTTTCCCATTGTCTCGAGCCAATTATCAAGGAAACGATTTTGTAAAACTTCGACAATTGGAGTCGACGGTCTATGAACAAACATTAAAAATTCATAAAGCAAAGACAGAAATGATATTTGACATACCGATTAGCAGTGCCAAAGACCATGTCATCAGCGAATTTCAATGGTTTCTTTCCGGGTGAAACATCACGAATGAAAACTTTCTTTTTAATATCTTGTATAGTTCTTAATAGAGAGAAAAGAAAACTCGAAAGATAAAGCAAGTCGAATGAGAATATCAATAATTACCGATATCGTGATTGTTCTTTTGCTGTTGTTAAACCAGCTTCGAGTGCTGCTTTATTTAAGGCTGAATAATCGCGTACATATTCAAAATCCGGATTGCTAGAATGTTCCTTTTCCGGTCCATGGGACATGGCTATAAGTATTTGTTTGCTATATACTATCTAGTTTCCGTAGAAAATTAATTTACCTTCACCAACACCACCGTCACGACGTGGAATGGTAATTCCGTACGTAAAACCTTGAGGTGGTAATTTATGACCGCGTCGACGGCATTTACCTAATTCCGACTGTAAGATAAAAGGAGAATAATGTCAAGATTCATTGAGTAAACTCCTACTAAATATTGAAGCTCGCTTTGAAGCATCGATTCACGTTGATCTCCAATAACACCTGTTTTAGTAAATTCATATGGTGAAGTATATGTTGGTGCAGCACTACTGCTTCGAGTACTGGTACGACGTTCTACTGGGGCACTCATAATTGAAGAAAAAAAGACTCTATAATATTATCTACAATTAACTAGAATTGATTTGTTACTAATTTTTTTACACCCATTGTCGACACAACAGAAAATGTTTGCCGAAGACTACTCAAACGTTTTTTTAATACTCATTGCTTAGTTACGAACGGCAACATGGAAACATTCACATGAAGAAGAAGAAAAAAAAATATCTTATTTTCTTAACTGTCAAAAACATTTATTTATTTCAAAAAACATTTCCAACACATTCATCATTCAGTTTTAAACTAAAAATAAATTCAATCCAAAAATAATGAGAATCATTTTCAATTAGATGTCACTAATAGTTAGACGAACTAAATTTATTATTTATAATTACAGAAAATTTCAGTTGTCAAAAAGTTGTTGTTAACGTATTTGCCTTTACTATAGGCTGATATTTCGGTGCAGTCGCATGTTCTAATGGTATATGACTGTTACTGTCTGCTTCAGAAAGTTCATATTCACCATCAGAATAATCATTATATGATGGCATATCAACGGATAATCGATTTTTGTCATCGGATATTGACATAAGATATTGTTTTTTCTCGATATTTGATGATGATGCCGTATGGCAATTTGTTGATTGATAACTAAATCGATCGAGTTGCGTCGATGGTGGCCGTGGCTTTGGTTGATAATTATGTCGATGATGATGATGGTGATGTGATTGATGATAATCATTGCCACAAAAGATCGAACATGACGGTTCAAATATTAAACTTCCGCAATTATTTCGAAAACTGCGATTTAAAAATGCATATAAAATCGGATTAATTGACGAATTTAAATATGCTAATGAATGTGCTATGATTTTGAAATAATAAAGTAGAGCTGTTTTATTATGAAACAGATTTCCTAACATAATATATAATGTTATGGGCAACCAACAGATTGCAAATGCAAATGTAACAATGGCGACCATTTTTGTCACAGCTCGACGTTTTTTCGATCGTCGAACAACATTAGTTTTCTAAAAAAAAAATCTCAATTAGTTTCTCAATAAAAACACTATCTTCTTCTTCTTTGTTTTTACCATATTTTGACGTAGTTTATTTTCTTTTGAATAAATAAAATAAAGTAAACTTGTGTATGTTAAAACAATAATTATCAACGGAATAAAATAATAAAGTGTAACTGTATAGATGCGAAAATATTTTTGCATTTCTTCATCACTTAAGAGAGCACATTGAGCATGATTATTCGGATAAATAATTAAGCCATAATGATGATAATATGGTGACGCAAGAATACAGGAAACTAAAAGGACAAATTTAAAAAAAGAAAAGAAAATGAGAGTAGAGCAAGGAAAAAACACGTACCGAGCCAAATAATAATACTCAATAATAAAACTGTACGTGGTTTTCGCCATTTGAAATTGCCAAATGGTCGTACAACGTAGATATATCGATCGATTGTCATAACAACTAATGTCAAAACAGTCACAAGAACGCTCACGAATGAGATAAAATTTAGAAGTTTGCAAATGATTTGATTAAAAAGCCTGGAAAACAAAAAAAAACAAAAAAATTTCTTCTCAATAATTTCTTTTTCTATACCATTGCTCTAATGTATATTGAACAACAAGTAATGGCATGCAAAAGGCCAGAAAAACAATATCCGTTATTGCCACTAGGTAATAAAGCAAAAAAAAATGAAAACTACAATCGTAATTGATTGCTTACAATTGACGATATAGCAATTTGTGACGTTGGTCATTTTTTGAAATCGTACAGCAACATAAATAACAAGACCATTGCCGAGTATGCCAGCAACAGCAATTATAATCCATGTACTTGCAAATGCTAAACGTGTTTGTAATGCTGGACTATTATCGGTTTCATTCCAAAAAGAAATTGTTTGATTATCCATGAAAAATTTGTCTCATTCAAATTGATGACACTCTCATCTAAATATAACAACAACAGTAGACGTAGACAAAAGAGCGGAAGAAAATTGTTAAAAAAACTGGAAGAAAACAATATTCAAGTTTAATTTTTCTAATGAACGCTGATTGGATATGCCATTTATTCGTTACTGACAGGTTTTTAAATGAAGAGAAATCCACTTTTTCCTTTTCTTTTTGTTTAAAATGCCATAGCGACATTATCTCATTAGATAAAGACGAAGAAGAAGAAGAAGAAGAAGAGAAAAGTTTAATTAGAATTATTCAAAATCTAACTCGGCTACCTGCATAGTAGCATGCTAATAAATATCCGGATAGTAAAAATAGACCGTAGGAGAAAAGCAACGTTAGCAAAATGAAATATTTAAGATTTCATATATCCTATATTTTGGATAGAATAGGATTAAATTAATCTTTAATATCGAAATTCAAAATGAAAAAATTTTCCGTGAAAAAAAGAAAACTAAAACAAAAAAGGGAAAGCTCGATGATTCTTTTTTTCTTCTTTTTCTTCTATCTTATTATTAAACTACGTGATAAAAAATGATTTATATATTTTCTCTATTAACGGAAAAAAAACACACACATCAACAATAATAACAAACAGATCTTTCTCTCATTATCTCTATCTGATGTTAATATTCACAAAAGAAAAAGAGGTTGTTCTGATTCCTATCTGCGAAATGTTCAAGTGCTATCAACGATTCATTTCAATTGAAGCATTCTTCATTTGACATTAGAATTAATGCAATTTTTCTTGTCTGTAACCAACGCTAACACGAACAAATCTTATACTACCGAAAAGAAAAGGACAAGAGAGAACGTTGTCAGTTAGTATTATTTCATTACCATCTCAGATAAAAACAAAAAATAATAGTACTATTCAATAAATCGAAGAGAAGAATTTGTTGATTAATTCGATTAGAATTCTATCAATCAACACTTCGATATGCGTAGTAAGAATGGTGACAGATTTTGTTTTTTTGACTGGAGAGTACATATAAGTCGGACAAGTTGTTTATTTTCTTAGGAATACCATACATACCCGGGCTTGCTCGTAATTTTGTTAATAGAAGAAAACAAATCTTCAGCGGATCAGTATGTTGAAATAAGAGCAAAATCGGAAATTATCGCATGAATAGGAATATTTTGTTGTATATTCAAACAGAACAACAAAAAAAGACGAAGGAAAATGCCGGATATTGAAAAAGCAAAAATTATGAAAAATTTGCATTGTTTTTTTAATCAAAAAAAATTTTCTGTTTTTCGTCAAATATGATTAGTATCTCAAGGGTTTCTGACGCATGTAATGTTCTGTATAGACAATTATTCACTTGAAGGAAATCGAACCTCAGGACCTATAATCAATTGATATTCGTGACTTTTGCTTAACTAAATAGACATTTGTCGTTGTAGTCTTATCTATGTCCTGACATATCAATGCATCATATTCAGTGCAAATGTTTAAAAATAATCATATATCACTTGTATTTCTTGTCGAACAAAAAAACAAAACTAAGTAGAAGAAAATCTCGACCCGCATTCTCTTTTGTTTTTTACAATCCTCTTGAGATATTAACGATCGTCATCAGATCCATTCCAAGAGATAGTTGAGGTGGGGAGAAAAAGAAATACTATACATTTCACAATAGACTTCTCAAAATAACAAAGAAGAATAATGAACTCAAGGGAAATAGTGTTATTTCAATAATGAACCAAAGAAAGAAAAGCCTATTTTATTTTGAAGATTCACCTAAAAGAAAGTCATTTTCCTACTGCCTAATCTTCTGCTTCTATTTTTATTGATTCTTAAGAAGTTATTTTCCTGTCGAGAATGTCAATCATGAGAAGAAAAAGAACATTTGATCATTATTGGACCACCTAGAGTTTTTTCTTTCTCTCTCGTTTTTCTTTGCAAAGAAAAACAATTTGCTACTTGTATAACGATATTTAATTCATTGGCTTGAAATTGATTATTTTTATTAATTTGAAAAGAGAAGAGGAAAAAGACGAGCAAATGAGAATATTTTTCAGTTTCAATTGTATTTTTGTTTTAAGTAAATTTATGTTTTTTTGCCATTTTGGCCAATAATCGGTTTGAGACTTGCTTTTTTATTCGCAACATGAAGTTGATAACGTGGTGCAGCTCGTCGATATTGCTCATGGTCGGGATAGCCAAAGATTAATTCACGGAGAATACCATCGAATTCATGTTCTTTCAAATCTTGTATATCGTCAGTGAATAATGATGCAGCATGAATTTGATATGCCAACAAAACTAAACATTCAAATAGAAAATCAATCAGAAAATCAGACTGTTGTTGGTCTTACGTGACAAAATCAAAAGACATTTGAGTGCAGTTAGAAGTGAAACCATTTTTAAGCGAAGTTAGATGTTGAATTGAGAAATCTGAAATAAAAAAAAAGCAAAAAAGATCAGATAGGAAAACGGAAGAGAAACTCAATGATCAACTGGTTATAATTTTAGCTGTTGCTGTTCCTGCCTTCCGTTTACTCGTTTATTAAAACTATGAAGATAATTACGATCTCAAGATAATTTTTTTGTGTCAATGGGCCCCTCAGATATAAAAGAAAAAACAAGTTCATTTTCATTCATGTATAATAAAATCGGTTTTTTCTTCTTTTTTTTGTTATTCTATCATTTTCCGACTTATCTATGTAAAAGTTTAATTTATTCTTCATGATTTTAATGAACTTAAAATGTCGTTTTCTTTTCTTTTTCTTCGAACAATGACAATCTGAAATATATTGTTAGTAATTTATTTATTTCTACGAGACGAGGCATGTATCTGACAAAGATTCTTTTTAACGTCGGAGAAAATTTCATTTCGCTGAGAATATAAGCATGTTTAGCTATTTATTCGTAGTTTATCTAACTCACACGCGCTAAAATAAAAATAATAGGAATAGTCATGAATAATATATAATTAGAGAAAACAGAGACAACAATTAGATATATGATTCGGATCGTTGGACTTCAAATATTCGAAAAATAAACGTTTAGCTCGATCTTCTTCGAGTTTTCCATCAGTTGTTAATTGTTGAAATGATTGTTCGGCAAGTTGCGGATCGATTCGAAAGAATGAACATGTTTTTACCCATTCATCTTTGCCAATGAAACCGTCGTGATTTAAATCTAACATATTAAATGTCGTGTTAATTCGTTGTGATAATTGCTCTAAAATATCCGGACTTGTATCCGGTTTTTGTAATTCATCGGCAAGATGTTGATGAAAATCGAGCCATTCATCTTTATAATAAACAAACAATCAATTTATTTATCTAGAAACGCCAAGGTTTTCTTTTACCTAGTGTCACTTTTCCATCATGATTGGCATCGGCTCGCATGATTTCTTTGCAGAGTGTTTTACGAGCATTGATATATTCTTCACGACGATGATCATCTTCCTGTCCGACAAGTGTCGATAATTTATCAGCAAGAATTTCAAAATCATGTGGCGTTATTGATCCATCACCGTCCATATCTAAATTTTATTTTGACATTCTGTTTTTCTGGGTCTGGGGAAAATGAAAAAATACCGTAAAGGCGAAATAGATGTTTCATTTTTTCATTCCAGAATTCATTGGATTGATTTGTCTGAAGAGAAGAAAATAAAACGTTTCTGTCTTTGTGGATTGATCTGCTCGACTTACCATCCTATTAATTCGATTGCTAACTAAGAAATGATGTCTTCGCTTTCTCTTTCTCGGATCCATTTCTTTCACTTAGAATAAATTATCTTCGCTTGAAGTACATTCTCAAATTTCTCTATCTCTTTCGATAGATTTTTATCTTCTTTTATTGAATAAAAACCATATCATAATTAATAAAAAAGAAATCATAAACAAATTTCGTCGGAAATTATTCGTTTGATCTAATTGTTCGCTAATAATTCCATTTATTTCAAATGAATAATTCATAATTAAACTTGTTTCATACCAATGATTTACTTGTAAATATCGAGTACAATAGAAAAATTCATCATAATGATATAATTTTAATGAACAAAGAGTCTGACGAATCTTTTGTGCAGTTATAATGAATCGTTCTCGATAATGTTCAGTGAGAAGAAATCGTTTGAGATAATAGAAATCTCTGTGAATTAAATCGATAAGTTTGAGCAGAGATTTCGATGTTAGAAAATCTGTTTGGTGATACCACGATGAAAATCGATAGGCTAATGTCCATTCGTCGGTTTGTGTTCGTTCAGCTTCAATCAAATTGAGAATATATTGATCATAATCGATTAAAGTCAACGATTTTCGATCGTATGTATAATGACGAATCGATGGATCGGTAAAGAAATCAAGTGGACTGATTGATGGATGTGTGAGAATGCCCATGGTTGTCGTTGAAGTTGAATAAACACGGAATGTATCTTGATGACGATGACCAGCTAAACACATGATAATGTTTTGTGAATATTTTTCAATAATTGAGAAAAGTTTTTGTTCGAAGAAGAGATGATAAAATGGAATTAAGAGCATTTCTTCGATGCCAAACGGAAGGTGAATGAGTAATAGAATACGATCGTTTCGATACGAGGCATCGAACATTGTCTGATTGAACCAACTGAAACAAATGTAAAATGAATAGAAAAAAAACTGAAAATGAACATACGAAAGTTGATCCATTTGCTCCTGTAGATCAAAATGTTGAGTATAATCAGTTTGAAACATAACTGAATTGAGAATAACGAAACAAATGGAAGTTTTTTGACCAGGAGGTCGATAACGTGTGTAGTAATAACCACCTAGAATAATTAAAAACTAATCGATTTAGTTCAGTGAATAGATCAATTTGCCTTTCATAAATGTTTTTTGTGCATGTTCTTCTGTAATCAAAAGATTATAATTTGCTTTCTCAAATAGTTCTTTGAAGCGTATTGATCGATTGACTTTTAAATCAATATCATGATTTCCTGAATAGGTTTCAAGATATAAATAATTACATGTCAATTCAATCGGATTTGTCCTTTTTACCTAAAAGAGGGATGATTAATTTATCAGGAAAAAACCGTTTTAGTTCGCCAGTTAGATTTTTATGAGCTAGAATATTCGTATCAGTTGACATGTCATGATGACTCGTTGCATCTCTAGAAATTCGATATTTGTTTATACAGATGTGAAACAAGAGAGAGTTACCCAAGCCAAAGTATGAAATCAACATTTGTATTGATTTTTTTCGATGCTAAAAATGCCGAAGATAATAATTCTGACGGTGTATCGCAATTAAATTGACCGTATTTTCGAATAATTTTGCTGATTTTATTCAATGTAACATTATGACAATGAGCGACAGCATCACTTTCACTTCGATAGAATACGTCAAGATGTGAATCAGTAAATACCCAGAAGTAACCTTCATCAACATTAGTTTTTCTTAATGATTGCGTTTGTCGAATGGAAATAATAATAAATAGTAGAAAACATACTAATGATAGATATCTTATAGTTTTAAAATGTATCAAAGACATAAGTAACGTACTTGTTAACTTTGTATACATAGCGAAAACCTTGTCATAATCATGTGTCGATTCAGTTCATTGGTCACATGTTGAAGGCAACGAAGAAAAAGTAATATAGGAGGTCGCAAAATTATAGGATGCCTCTTTTTAAACATAAGAAACGTGTTGAATTAACATTATTTCCTCTACAACGACTTTTCTAGCATCTTCAGAAATATTGGTAGTTTCAATTTTTATGACTTACGCTACTAGAGTAACACTCGTTTGAAATACATGTCACAGGAAAACTTCAAATTCAGTACAATTTAAAACTTTCCTAGTACTGATTAAAATTTTAATTTATTGGAAAGTAAACGTTCGCCAATTTTTGAAAATACAAGTAAAATCGTTCTGTACTCGCTTTAGAGACGATTTTAGACATTCCAACTTTTCAAGGTGGAAATTTTCAATTTGTTCGTCAAGTGTCGTTATTTGATGAGCGTTCTTTCGAACATAAATTCTTTCTTCGAATTAATCGATCGTTCCCATTGATGGAATCCTTAACTATTTGGAACAAGAAACCACAAAATAACAAACAATTTAATTGATCCGAAAATATGAATCAATCATTATCAATTATTATATATTCTCATCTTAGAGATCTTCGTCTTTCTGATGCTCATAAACATTATCACGATGAATTTTTTCGTGAAAACAAGACAATTTTACCGAACAATATTTTCGTTCCTGCGAATTATAAATGTATGAAAAAGACAACACGAAATAATTGTGCTAAAATTTCATCCTTAAGTCTTTATGGGAGCTCAACATTTTCTGAACGTATATACAATTATTTTCCTTATGCCGATATATTTTAATATTTAATCAAATAAATTGTTCATTTTTGTCGTATAAATACAAAACTGAAAGTTATTGTGGTTTCTAACTGTTGATATGATATCGTTTAATTTTTATGGAGCCTAAATTATTCTTTCGGTATAACGAAAAAATCTCGACAATATACGAAGGAGTTAAATAAGTGATTCGTTTGAGTTCTAGTTGTCGTTGAAAAACAGAAAATTAGTTTTTGGTGACTAAAAATAATGTGATTCCTTGGATAATTGTCTTGCGACTGAAGACAAACATCTGTAAATGTAAGAATTTTGAATAGAATGAGGCAGATACTCAAATTTCGCTAAAATGCATTCCACAAATTCACACGCTTCCATACAATAGAATTAATATGGAAACTTTAATAGACTCTTATTTTTCACTTTTATTGTGCATCATAAAGAATTTCCTTTTTTTTCTATTTAACAAAAAAATATCGTTTAAACTGAAAGAATTTTGAAATATAGAGCGTATCTGTGATGGAAGCATCCCATGTTGCCGTCATCATCCTATACGATGACCGTGTCACGCTTCATCGCACTATCTCTCTCTCTCTCTTTCTCTCTATATATATCGTTGTATATCTATTATTTCTTCAGTCAATAGACTCACGGGACATATTTCCCGTTACAGTATCACTAGACAGAAGCTATATTATTTAAAAGTGACTACTTCATTCATAAGTTCGATTTCAGTCGCTTGCGAAGTGGTATGTTGTCAGAGGAGTTAAAACACGTTTCTTTCGTCCAATTCTTAGCAGATGCATTTCTCACCAGTGGCATCTTTATATATGAGATTACAATAAACAAAATAAAATATTTTTATCTCGAGCAGTGCTAGTTTTCGTTATGTTCCCATGATAAACTTTCCTAGAAAATTGTAGATGGCTGCATAAGTAGAACATTTTTTGTCAAAAACTCAAGTTTGGTGGCATTGTCCAAGTTAGAAATTATTAGATTCGAGTCCAAATTCAATTTGCAATTTTTTGATATCGCAATTATTTAAAAATTTTATTGCAGAAAAAACATAGGCAAAGTGCATTATTGCAATTGCAATCTGCTTAAAATAGGGTGACTCACACGGGTCTGACAGTATATCAAAGAATCACTTTCGCCTAACTGCAATGACTGAACACACACACGACGTTCTCCATTTCCACCAAGCTTGCGATCAACGTAAATTAATATTTAAACAAATAATTATATCCATCAAATACTTGTAAATAATCAACCACGTAAATAAAGTTAAATTCCAATATTCAAAAACGAATTCTCTTTTTTCTTCAGGAGCCAATAACATTTCAGTATCAAAACTTTGTCATGAAAACAAAAGAAAAGAAACATGTCATGATTTTAAGAAAAAAAAGTAAACTTTATATAAATCTTTTCAGTTATTATTATTTGAAATATTTCTTATTGCTTTAGAAAGTTGATACGCATTCCAATCCTAAAGCACAGATCGAAAAAGAAATCAACAACTTCCTCAAGACACTGTCTAGTCATGATCAATCCGTTCGAAATCCATATTTGAACTATTCAAATCCAGCAGCAAATTTCGACGAAAATTGAATTACAGACAATAATGTCCATTGTTGCATTCCCATTTCTTTTGAACTGTATTCTATACTTTTGTATATTGCTTTTTGCACAATTTAATATTGCTCTAGATGTAATGTATGAGTTTGTAAATTTATCTTCAGCTGTAAAACATGATTTTTCAGATGACAATCAAGAAAGTCAGATTTTTCTACTTAAAAAGTAATCCAAATACTCTTGTAATATCTTGCTTTCAAGCAATAAAATCCTGAAGGAAGAGAATTTGATCATTCGTTTTTTTTTCTTTTCGACAAATATTTGTCAATTGATTACTGTTGAGGGTGACTACATATGTGAATTCGAGTAAAAACAGAAATAAATATGTCTCAAAAGAAGTACGACGATGTAGACGTTCGTTTATGTCGATTACGTCCCTGGCGAACTTACAATGGTCTTGGTTTTCAATTGCGAACTTCTCCGAAATCACGCCATGTTATTGATTTTATCGAATCGAATAGTCCAGCAGCTGCTGGTGGATTAAAATTTTGGGACATACTTCTCAAAATAAATGGCAAAGATATTCGTAAAATAGCTGATGCAGAAATTAAAAATATCTTAAAATCAGCTAGATATCATTATGGACAATATGTTGAATTATTAGTTGTACAAGGCAGATATTACCATGAAAATTTAACAGACAAACTACTTGATCGATTAAGTTCATCTGTAGAAATCATCACTACGCCAGCGTTTATGCCGGATGATTATAAACAAAATTCAAGCTATACTCCACGAGTATGCGAAATTCGATTGAAAACAAATGAGAATAAGTTCGGTTTTGATGCAACACGTGGAAAATATTGTATTGGCTTGTTTATTCAAACTGTCAGGTCAAATTCACCAGCTTATCGAGCTGGTTTATGTAAATGTGATCGTGTTATTGAAATTAATGATAAATATGTTGATAAATCTCAAAGTAATGATATCATCGAAATGATTAAAAATTGTTTGATGAAAAAATATATCAAATTACTTGTCATTGATACACAAACATATGAAAAATCTGTCTCCAAAAAAACATCTGTTCCTACTACTCCACGTGAAGTTGATCTCGATGATGACATATATATCTACAGTGAATCAGATCCATTGAGTGCAAATTATGAACATGATCTCAATTCACAAAATTCATATTTACCATGTACACCGGAGCCATCTGCGCCAATTCAAGATAGTTATACTGTTGTATCGGATATTCGAGAGATTTACACGTACGAACGATTTGTTGACGCTCAAAATGAGCAATTGACTACTTTTATTCCGTATGTACTTGCTTTTTGTTTTGAAACGTTCTGAAAGTATTCGATATGAAATTTTAGAATCGAAGGCTATGAAGATTATCCAATTGTATCGTTTTCAACTGCAATCAAAGGTCTCGATAAATCCATTCCGAATTTCGAACAAGACTCTTTCAAACCCGTTGACAATCTAACATCAGATGAACTAGCTGCTGTTTATTTATATACAGTTGAATGCAAATCAAATGATTATTCACTTTATACAGAATTGAATAAAATTCTTCGATCGGAAAATCGAGAATCATTATCAATGTATTTGCCGTATCTCAAATTATTGTTTACTGCTTTGAATAAATTAAAATCGGAAGAAGGTATTGGATGGCGTGGAGCTCGAGCTGATCTACGTCAACAGTATCCTATCGGGAAAACATTTATTTGGAACGGATTTAGGTAAAGATAATTCAGAAAGAAAAATATTCTCATGTTTTGTTTTTCTCTCCCGTTGAAAAGTTCATGCCGAGAAACACGAACTCTTCTTGAATCTGAAGGATATCTTGGTAACCGAGGCATTCGAACTTTATTTCAAATCGATTATCAAGCAGGTAAATCAACTCATTCACATTCATCGAATAAATCTGAACGAGAAATTCTTCTTGTACCTGGTACAAAATTTCAAGTTATCGATCAACAGATTCTATCAAAAGATTTCTATATGATCCATTTGAAAGAAATATTCATTCGAAAAGAAATCTTAGAAGATTTTGTACATAAAAATCAAACAAAAGATCAAATTCATTTTGTCGAACAAAATTTAACAATTGATAATATTGATTTCATTACGAATGAACTCTATTCAAATGCCCATTGGAAGAAAATTTTGTTTTCAAAAAGCAATTTTACTGAAGATGCAATCAAACTTTTCATGTATTCATTAAAAGCAAATTGTTATATCGATTCATTAGATTTTACATTCAATGAATTTAATCCGAAGATCTCATCGATCATAGCTCGAAGTTTACGAATACATACAAATCTCAAACATCTCGATTTATCCAACAATCAACTAACTGAACTCGATGCACAAGCATTTGGTTCAATGTTAACAACTAATAAAACTCTTGAAACCATTCATTTCTCGTCAAATCCTCTTGGCGATCATGGTATGCTATTCATCAGTCGTTCGTTACAATTCAATCAAACACTAAAATCACTTTATCTCAATCAAATACAATTAACAAATAAATATACGATCGAAATAAGCCACTATTTACAGCAAAGTACATCGTTAGAACGATTACATTTAAATGAAAATAATCTCGATGATGAAAATATACATATCATATGTCAAGCATTATCAGCAAATAAACAAATTAAATATTTACATCTTGCAAACAATCGAATTACTCATGATTGTGCTAAAGATTTTGTTATGATTTTACAAGAATCAACAAGTTCATTGGTAGAACTCGATTTAAGTAAGAATCCACTTGGAGATACAGGCGTTCAGTTAATCGTACAAAGTTTAACTAAAAATATGGTTTTAACGAATTTATATCTCGATGCAATCGAAATGACAAATGCAAGTCTCGACGAACTCATTCAAATGATTCGTGTAAATAAAACATTAAAAATGATATCTTTAAAAAATAACTCCATCAATCAAGACGATATACATTCGTTACTAAATGAAATGAAATGCAATCAAACACTCGAATATTTATATTTTAATGATGAGAATACGATTACACGAGAAACTGAATTTACACGAATTTAATTTAATAAAAACATTTGCAATCTTGTTTTTCAGTTATTATCTTTAGAACATCACGAATATTTTTTTTTCGGATTTTATTGAACTTTATCGAAAAATGTGTTTTTGTTTTGTTAAAAGAAAAAAAGGATACAGCGGTATATATGATAAAGTTCGATAATAAAACTGATAGAAGAAAAGAGCAAAAGAGAAAACGAACGAGAAGAAAAAAAAGGAGAATTCATGAGATTTTTTACCAGCCATTGATCCCATGCTAATAACAAACAAAAAGAAGCAAGCATCAATTTTAGAAATAACAATCAAACGAGAAAAAAAATTTGTTGCCTAAGAGTAAACTATTCTTCATGAGAGAGAGAGAGAGCAGAGAAATGTTCATTGTATTCAACTACTAAGAATATAATAGAGATAAAACGAAGAAAGAAAAAGAAAATGATCGATTGGTATATACAAAAAAAAAGAAAAATTAAAATCCTTTTTTTTTCTTGAGTTTTTTTCTTCAATATGTTTGTTTATTTATCGCTGGTTTGTTGAAGTTTTTCTTCTAAAAGAGAGAATCAAGAAATAAATATAAATTGACATGCATAACATGCGAGAAAACCCCAGAAAACAAAAAGAAATTCCCCTCATCTTACAAAGTTTTACCAAAAAATATCACTACGATGGAAAAAATCATCCTTATCTCGAAAAACAGCAAAGCACAACAACTCCAAATCGACTTACTAAGGTAAATTTCGTGTCGATTCCGAACCGAAAACAATCTTTTGCGAATGTGACGCTTTTTCTTCGCCTTGTTCATTGAACAATTTCGTTTCACATTCCGTTCCCATACCCCACGAATCAAGTTTATCATTAACAACTTGTGCTGGCGGTCGATGATGAGCATTTTGTGCACTACGTGCAAAGATTTTCAATTCATTACCATGTTTAATTGTCAAACCAAATGGAATCGTATAGGCTAGTTCGGACGAACCTTCGACACGTCGTTTTAATATCCAATTCGAAACGTCAACATCTTTATCGATCGATGTATTTTCTAATGTTATACATTTACCATCAGGAGCACAATCCTCTACAGAGATGAGAATGAATGAAAACATTGTTGTTTCAAAAGACAAGAGAGAATAAGGTCGAATTTGAGGCAAATTTTACCAGGAGAGACTGAGGTTTTATAGGTTTCTAGATCATATGAGAATTTCAAGTCGAACGAGAAAAAAACAGAATAGAGAATGAATGAGAATTACGTACTGATAGCAATTGGACCTTTTTTGATTTTTTTATTGAAAACTTTTCCTAATTCACTACCGAATGACGGTGGTGCTGGTTCAGGTGAAAGAACTTGTTCGACAGGTTGTGAAAGTCGTTTTGTTTCACTATCTAATAAACGTCGATAGATATTGATTTCCGATTCCAATGTAATATTGCTAAATAAACAAACAAACAGAGAAAATACAAACGAATATGAAACTTTTCATGTCTTTATGAACCTTCGTAAAATCGTATCGATTTCTCCTGTTAATTGTTGAATACGTTCTTGTGCATCCAATAGATCTTTATTATTCGTATCATTCGCATGTAAACCTTGCGTTTGTATACGATAGTATTCATCTTCTAATTTAGCTAGACGTTCTTGTAATTGTTTGAATTTATCTTTTTCGTCGATTAATAATTTTTGTGTATCATTTAATTCGAATTTCGTTGATTTAATTTGTTCGGACATACGTGTTAAATCGTCTTGTCGTGTTTGTGATGGTAGAAGTTTTTTGGCATCATTTTGTATTTCTTCGATTTTAACTGCATAATAATCTTCCATTTCTTTTCGTTGTGCTGAATGTAAGGTTTCAAAATCACGACGAATATCACGTATAGCTTTTTCTAATTCCTGTCGATAGAACAATTGTGCATCGAGACCATTCGTTGGTTTTAATTGTTCGAATTCACTGATTAAATGCGTGTGAACATCATTGAGAAACGGTATTTCTTCGCGTAATGTTTGAACTTCTAAATCGAGTTTAATACGATCGAGTGTTGCTTTATAGGATTCTTCGTTTAATTGATTGATTTCCTGAAGATAATCTTCACGTTGTTTGAGTAAAATTTTCAATTGATCTTCGACTTGTTTGTAGGATTTTTGTAAAGCATTTAATTCGGCACATGAATGTTCGTATTCTAATTTCAATTGTTCACGTTTATCTTCTTGTCGTTCATTCCAAAGATGTTCATCTTGAATCATCGAACGATAATTATCGATTGTATAATGTGAACGACGTAAACGTGTTTGTAAATCAGCTTCGTCCATCATACATTCATTGACTTCTTGTCGAAGACGATCCAATGGCGCACCATATTGTGCAATAATGGTTTGCGATGCTGAGCCCCAAGTTTTACTAACATCATCGAGTTGTGTTGTTAATTTCGAATTTTTATTTTCTAAAACTTTAACACGATCGAGATAACCACGAAAACGATCGTTTAATTCCGATAATTCTTGTTTTTCACGTTGATGTTGTACGCGAAGATTATCTGTAACTTGAGCATTGGTTGATTGATTTAATATTGAATACGATGAATTATTGCTTTGATCAGTTGGTTCATAACGTCGTTGAGGTGAACGAGTACGAACACCTGATTCAATTGAAATACTATGTGTCGATGTTTTCATCGAATCACCAACACCGGTTGACATTGGACTATGTGTTTGAATAGATGGATTAGGTTTTATTGGACTATTTAATGATAAAATATCAGCGGATGTATTATTATTATTATTATTATTAATCGAGGTATCGGTTGGTGTCGACGATGTTGGCTAAAGAAAATGAGAATATTTATTTAAAGGAAAAAAGAAGAGGGGAAGAAGAAAAAAAACTAGTCATGTATATGTATATATAATGTCAACTTTGATCTTTAATTCTATGATGGAAAAGGAGAGCAAGAGAGAAAAGAATAACAACAGAAAAAAAACATTAAGCAAGTTTAATGTCTGCCGATTTGTTCGTCTTTCTGCAATATGGTAATGTTCTTATCTCTATCTTTCGATTGATGTCTGTCGTTTTGATTGTTTGACATCATAACCCCTGAAGCACAGGTGATTTACAATGAACATAGACCTTTGCTCAATCATGAGTATACATACATATGGAAATCATGATTCGAATCAGAAGCACAGTAGAGAACGAGAGAACGGGAGGGAGAGAGAGAGAAAGAAATGAGTCTGAAATACATCAAATGAATGTTGAAAAAAGAAAACTACAAGTTAATTTTTGTTTGGCTTCCGAAAGGAAAACATGACAAGGTTAAAAAAATTAATCTTCAATATATTTTGTTATTCGATATTCTTATTTTGTATGTGCATATGTATGTGTACATACATATCATCTACCTGATGTTCTTCGATTTGTTGTCTTTCACTGATCGACGATGTCATCGGTGGAAATGATGATGACGATAGGTCATTCAATGAATTCATATCAAGATCATCATCATCGGCCATATTTGTATTTCAATGAGAAAGAAGCAGAAGAAGAGAAATCGATCGAAATAAAAGAAATACTTTGAATGTTTTATTATGCGGTTTGATCGAAAAAGAAAAAAGTTTCTTCTCGTTTTCTTTTTTTTCTATTACAATTAAAATACGTGGCAACAAGCTACAATGTTCATGTATTTTTATTATTTCTCTTTCTCCCTTACACATTCTCTCATCGTCTCTTATTTCCAAGGACAGACATCCGATGAAACCCCTGCAAAACTGTACGCTGCTTATTCATCAGCTGGATGAATTCGAACTCAACATACATACACATACCGTCTCGTTCTCCAAAGACTAATTGAATTGAGAAAGAAGGCGAAGAAAAAAAAAGACGGACTCGATTTCGAATGTCAAAATAGTCTGTCGAACAACTGATGAATGATCATTTCGACAACACCTTTATGCATATACGCGTTTAGTTTTTATCTTATGATTTGCTCATCAATTTTGTCTGTCTGATTAAAAATGATTTTTCGAAAGACAAAAAAAAACGAAAAAAAAAATGATCGTTGTACTATTACTAATACTCTTCTTTTGTTTACTTTTTTAAAGATTGTCAAGGTGATGTTTTATTTTATATTATATTTCCATTATGTCAATAAAAAGAAATAGAGGAAAGGGGAAAGAAAAAGTCACATTAAATTAAATATTCCAGAAGACGATAAAGAAGGAGGAGGAGGAAATATTCTAGTTAATTAATTTTTATTCTGTAATTTCAAACGAGAAATAAACAACTCATTAGAAAAAGAATCGACAAGGCTGTTCAAACAAACTCACTGTTAAATGTTCGTGCGATCGAATTTCAAATCGATATATGTTATAATTGTAACAGAAAGGCGTTTAGTCGACTTTCTTTTTTATATCATCTAATAAACGTACATGATTAGATATTCGAGAAAAAAAAACGAAATATCTTGTCCTTGTCATTCATCTTTCGTTTGTACATATATTCGCTTTGCTCATAATGACGAATGATCAGTATCATTGTTTCGTATAACGGGTTTCTCTTCAAATTTTAAACCTAACCTTCAATCGAGCAACTCATGCTCATTCATATTATCTATCCAATCATATCATATTATAGTCTTCATCGATGAATTTCATCGACAAATCAGTCAAGAGTGACATTTAATAACACTCCTCTTTTAATAATCATCATTACTCATTAGATTGAACGTCGAGGAAAAAAAACACACACACACACGCACACGTTCATATATACGAATTGATGAGATGCTTTGTACAAAGAAAATTGTTTTGAGCTTTTGAAATTTATCTATATTCGTACACATATATGTCATCTAATCATCATCATCATCTTTTACTTTTGCACGCGTCAGTGAACATTTTTTTATGTTCAAGTCCAATTTCATCGGTCACTGTTCTCTCTTCTCTTCTTTTTCGTTCTCGTATACCGAACGCCTCCCTTCTCGATTTATTTTTCATAGTTTTTGTCTACGACGATAAGCAAATAATTCAACTTCAAACAAGATAGTTTCATCGAATATAAGACCCATCATTCTCTCGTCAATCATCAATCAAAACAATTTTACGCAACAATACATCATTATTGTTATTATTATTATTACTTTCTTTTTTTTGTCGACATGTTTCATTTGAAATCTATGTTTTCTTTAATTAGCCAAATACAAAACGAAAACCCTCAATGTTTTGTTTTGAACAAAGATATACACATACGCACTCACAACTGATGACTGACTAAATCGATTTCTTTTCTTTGCTTTGCTTATTCTATGCCTTTTGGCATATCGATGAAGATAAGACAAGATGTCAATCAAAAGTTATTATGAATGAAGTAAACCATGTACTATGTACCAAGAAGAAGATTATTCATTGGAGCTGAACTAAGCATAGAATTGACTCATTCATACAACTGAATATACAACATAGGATCAAAGAAAATCAATAAACGACTACTGTTCTATATCAGAATCAATGAGGCGCGTGTAATGTTTGACGATTATCGAGTGAACTTACATGTTCGATTTGAATGGACGGAGTTTTCGATGGTGAATCGAGTTCATTCGATTGAAATGAATTGACTAATTTTGAAACAGTGTTAGATGATGTTGGTATTTCGATTTCAAGTGGCTCAACAGGATTCATTTGTTTAAGTGCTGAATCTAAATTTACTTTTGTGTTTTTGTTTTGTTTTGGTTCTCAACTTACGAAGATCTTTTTTATTCTTTTTTCCATTTAATTGTTCTTCGACAATGTTAATATCATCTTGACTTGGTGTTTTCTCGATTTTCAATAGATTTTGTATTTGTTTTTTCAATGATGATTTCTTGGATTTATTTTTCGATGTTTTAACTTCAGTTATCGATTGTGTATCGAAACTTTCACTTGACGATGGTGACATTTGTTTTTCATCGGCTACTGAAAAGCTCGACGATAACGAACCTTTCTTCTTATTGCCATTTTTTGCCATAGGTTTTTCGTTATTATTCGCCACGGCTTCGAATACTTTCACTCGATCAGTAACACGTTTCTCTTCGGGTATAATAACACCACCACCATTCGGACTTGTTTCACGTTGATGAGTGTTCGTTGTTGTCGATTGTTCATCGAGATTGGTTTTCTCCGATGATAGACCACTGTCAACACTTTGATCGATAGGTTCCGGTGATGAAATCGATGGTTGACTATTGATTTCGATGGATGTCGGTTGAACAACTAAAGTATCAGCTTGATGATTTTCATTTGACATTGTTGGCGAACTTGTTAAGCCAGTTACTAGAGCAGCAACTGTATTCGATGATGAATGTTTCTTATTATTCGATGAACGACGTTCACGCTTGGCGTTTACCTTGAAAACGAAACGAAAAGAAAAGCTATGTGCTCTGTTCCTTGGATATGTGTGTGTGTGAGCTGTGCGTATTGATGTACTACTTAAGTTTCTTATTTGATGGTCACTTCAATTATGAACATTGGCCATCTCTCATCGTTTTTTCTCTTTCTGTCCTCGAGAGAGAAATGAGCATAGATTCTTCTTCTTCTTCTTCTCCTCTCTTTGTTCTCTCAATGCGCGCGCGTACACACGAGAGAGAGAGAAATAGAGATTTGTTCAAATGCGAAAAATCATCGTTCGACATTAGTTTACAGATGATTCTGATTATCGAAAAGAAAAGCAAATCTTTCTTTATAGACATACATATATAGATGTATTTATTTGTTGTGCAAAAAGACGAGACGAGTCAGAAAGATCTAATAACGTTTATTTACGGATAAATTAAATCTCAAATAAATATAAAAGAAAAGAATCAATAACAAAAACTTACGACTTTGCTTTTATGCATAATGTTTGCTGGTATGTTGATTTTGAAAATGAAACAATGATATGTATGTATGTATGTATCTATATGTGTATATACGTGCGTATGCACAAGCCGATTTTTTCCTCCCACTTGATTTTTTCTTTTGTTGCAGTGAAAAGAAGGATATGCGACGTGACAAACGGTGAAGAATTTAGTCAACTAAATACGCATATACGTATAGATTTTATTCTTTATTTCACAAAAGAAAAGCAAAAGAGAGAGAGAGAGAAAGAAATACGATCGATATCCTCGAGGAATTAAATCAGTTTAATCTTCGAGTATAAAATATGTATTGATTGAGATTTATATACGTACAAAAGAGTTCAATTATATATCTTTATCGTTCATTTTGCTCTTCTCTCTATCCACACATCAGTGAACAACGAGATAGCGAGAGAGAGAGAGAAAATATGATATTCATTACCGGATGTATCACAAATGTCCGAGCAATTTTCCTCTCTTTAATTTCAACTCAAACTAATGACTGAATAGGACAGATATGGTTTATATTATCTGTCCGAATCTATCGAAAATATAAAAACGAAAGAAAAAGAAAATTTGTATGAATACATGAATTTTCTCTTTTGGTGATTATTGACATATGTTGTCTTAGGAAATATGTTCGCATAGACATAACCTACTGTGACGTGAGAACATGCTCTTTTTTTCCCTATTCTTGACTTTAATCAGCAAATAATGTTCTATTTACACCAACAACAACAAGACAAATATCAAACGTTGGCTTGTTTCAACAAGGATATCCATCCAGTGAGACGATGTCTATACATATATTTATTTGATTTTGATAGATTATTTCTTGATATTCAATCTAATCAATGTTATATTCATCATCATAATCATGACAATCGATTTTTTGTTTTCGTTTTCGTGATATTTTTTTATCATCGAATAAAAGAATATGATGACGACGAAGGATAATATGATTAACGAAGAATCTAATCCATTTGTATATAAGACATCCTGGATGAATAAACAAATTTCTCTGTTCTCTTTTCTCTTTGAGTTCAATTTAGTTAGTCAGTAGAGAGATTGAACGATAATGAATGTCAGTTATTTTCTCTTTCATTCTCGTTCGCTTTTCTCTTTGTCTATACCGTTTTTGTTAGTTGACCGTTGGTCAAACAAATAACGTTCTTGTTTTCTTCATCAATTACTATTCTCCTTAATTGACTGTACTCTCAATTCATCAATCTTCATCGACATGAAGCCCCATCTTATTCTCGTTTTGAAAATGAGAATAAAACAAATTCTCCGAATAGTTCGTTCTCTCGTTCCTTTCTTCTGTTTCAAGTGGAGATACGTATATTGTATTCATTACCTATGGCATAGTTTTCTTTATCTTTGCATATACTTTTTTTTTATCAATACAAGTAATGTTCGTTCTTTTCTTCTTCATCTTCATCTCAAATATGTATATATATGCGCGCCTGATAGAAATCATTATTTTTAATGGTGTGATTATATAATCGCGTTGGGGCTTTTTTTTATTTTAAAAAAAAAACAAGATATACACGATATTCTACGAATGGATGAAAAGCTAAAGGGATTTCTTAGCAGTATGGATTGTTTAACTGCAGAAGGGACGGTATTCGATGGGAACTTCTTCAGGACGACGAACTAAATAATAAAAAATAATCGATTATGTGTTTGTTTTTGAAATTCGAATGAACGAACCCATAAGACGTCGTTTGTAGACATTGAATTGAAAAGCATTGGCTTTGTAGATTTCTTTACTTGCAATGACCACCATGACTAAATAAAACAAATAAATAAATAAATAAATAAATTGTAATTCGAAAGATAAACCACTCACAGAAAACGGCGAATGGAATACCGATAACTACATGAGGAATATGTTCAGTTGCATAATTAAGAACTGAACGACCCTGTGCAACCCACGGTTGCCAAATTTGTTTTCTATGCATTAATACAACACGATTATACAATCGCATGATTGAAAAATTCTCTTATCTAAAATATTCGGATAAATAAGTATTCATTTTCTTGAGATCTTTGTTTTGTTTTGTCTGTCTATAATTGACATTCTATTTCATAGGTGCCAATACGGCCAACACCTTCAATTAATATACGATCTTTAAAAACGTTTACAGTTGCGAATGCATTCGTATTTAATTCACATTCGACAACTGCATGCAATGTCAAATGATGAATATTCTTTCGATCACGAAAATAACCGCCATCGTGATCGTGTCCGGCTATGTAGGCGAGAATTGTGTTATCGAATAACCAAAATAAATCGAGAACTTCCTTGTAATTCCAAAGAAGATCGAGATGATCACAAGCACTTGGATGTATGGGCACGTGACCTAATAAAATATACAATCGAAATTTTTGTTCTTCTTCGTCTAATGATCTACCGATAATAATGACTTTTTCATTTCGATTTTGTGCTTGAGTTAATTGTTCATTGAGCCAGTTCATTTGTGTCGAACTAAGAGCACCATTGAATTGAACAAAACGTCGTTGATGTCCACGTAAATTCGTTGGATCATTGAGACTTTCATTCGTATTATGTTTTCTCAATAAATTTATTGCTTCAATATAAATTGGATCGTTTTCTTCAATGCCTAATGCACTGAATTCATACGTATCGAGCGCGATTATTCGCAAATTTGGACACACTTCAATTGTTCCGTAATGTCCTGGTGAAATCAGCTTCGTATCAAACGAACATAATGGCCCATTGAGAAGTTCAGTTCGCGAGAAATTATACAATTCATGATTACCCCAAATGTGATAAATCGGAAGTTGAGGAAATGTTTTTTGGAATTCATCGAGAACAGATTTTAAATCTTGTTTCGATGCTTTATTTCCGGATGAAACTCCATCGATAATATCACCGAATTGAAGTATAAACGATATTGGACATGTTCGTTTATGCCAATATTGACAAGCTTCAGTGACTAGATTAAGCGCATTTCTATAACGTCGTAAATGCGTTTTCGTAAAATTCCATCGATCGTCATTGTCTGCATATTGAATATCGGCGATTAAACCAAATGAAACAATCGGTTCGCTCGTTGTATCATCGAAGGAGATGTTCGTTTCGTCTTCTGCAATCGCCATCTAGAAATGAAAAAAGAAAATGTTCAATTGATTTTTGAGCATGCACGCTTGAATGTGTGTGTGTGTATTTTGTTTTTTATTGTTTATGAGAAAAAAAATACATGTAAATATATTCGTACGAAAAGAAAAAGAAATATATGTTTGGTTAGCTTGAATGTACAGTTAGAAGAGAAGACTTGATTTGTTCTTTTTGGTTGTAATAAATGAGATAGATATGTATCAGTTATATCGTATTATACAAATGAGAAAGAAGAGCTCGACTCGCTATCTAATTGAAACTAAAAAAAGAAAGAGATTGTTTGTTTGATATTCACGGAAGAGATTAGTAAAAAGAAAAGAGAGAGAGAAAGAAAGAAAGAAAGAAAGAGACGTTTTCACATAAATGGATTGTTGGTTGTTGCATTATTATTATTATTGAATGATGAAGGAATTAAAGGCGGTGGTAATGTTGAAGTTGTTGTAAAGCCAACATTATTTGTTGAACTTAATTGTTCAAGTGTTGGTGGTTTCATGAGATTGGCAAATGGATTTTGAGCACGTGGAGCCGTTGAACCAAATGGATTTAAGTTTGCTTTTGGTTGTGTAACGAGTTTATCGAGATTAACAAGATTACAGAAATCTTCGCCGAGAAAACTTTCCGGAGTTTTACGAGCGATTGATGGAAGTGGACTTGGATTGTTTGAATTGGAATTCAATCCCGAAGAATTGCTTGGATTAAGAATAGAACCACCCATGGTCAAACCATTATTGGGCGGTGAAATTGAGCCTGATTGATCGATATGATTGGACGAAATTGGAAATGTTGATGATGGCATATTCCAAGGATTTGATGAGCCTTGTTGTTGTTGTTGTTGTTGAGGAGAAGTTGTAGAAATATCTGAAATACATATACAATAGATGATGTTTGTTTTCTTGAATTGGTCTTACTAGCACCAGCTCCGAAGAATTCACTTAATTCATTATCAACTGATTTTGTATTTGTTGACGTTGGTAGAGAAGTAGTCGTACCAACACCCCACGGATCTGCGGTATTTATTGAAAGACCATTACCATTTTGTTGATGATTATTATCTTTTTCTGACCATGGATTGACTTGCGTATTTGATGAAGTGGTTGTAGTTTGCCATGGATCATTATTTGCACTTGTTGTTATTGCTGAACTATGTCCATTAGCTTCCGATGACCATGGATCATCTAATTTAATGATTCGAAAGTAAGTAAAAACAATATAAAATTCATACTTGAAGCTGTTGTAAAGCCAAGATGTGTTGATGGACGTGCGTTTGCTGGATTCCAACCGAAATTCGATGCAGATGCAGTTGTTGTTGGCGGTGGAAGATATGGATTTGGATAAATATTTGTATCGAATAGAGATGCGTCGAGACCGTGAGAATTTCCGTTCGAATCAAAACCCTACGATAACGAATAAACAAAGAATTGAAAGGAAATTTGAAGAAACATACTTGAGCAACAGGTCCATCGGGTGAAGATTCATTAACCGATCTTTCTAAAGCGATTTTAAGTTTTAATTCATCATTACGTCGATGACGTTCCGCATCTTCAGCCTAACAGAAAAAGCAAAATATATCTTCTATGTTTTGTCATTTTCAATTTCTACTTCGCGTTGAGATTCAGCAAGAGCAATTTGCATTTGTAGATTTTCTTCTTCTTGATTACTTGGTTGTACAAATTCTTTGCCGGCAATTGCATGCAAATTATCAGTAAACGATGTCGAACGTGTCGTATTCGAATTAGTCGAAAATGGATGAACAGGATACGGTGCTCTACCTAAACTATCGACATTTTCCGTACTATTTCGTCGAATTCCTGTGGCTGGACGTCCGTAGGTGACTGTACCTGACGAATCCATGCCTACAGCCTGTCGAGAATAACGTTCTCGAGCTTCTTGAGCTTTTCGACGTTCATTTCGTAAACGTTCATCATCTTTAAGTAATGCCACTAATTGTTTAGCTTTTTCTCGAACATTATAACCTTGATCTTTTTGATCTTCGATATATTGAAAATCTTTCAATGTTTGTATAGCAAAGATATTCTCTTTGCATTGTTGACTAACACGTTCATTACCATATTTGATCAAATGATCAAGTAAAACAAGAGATTTATAAACATGTCGCCAGTTTTTACCATGATCGTTTAAACGTTTCCATATAACTGACAAAAAACAAATAAAAATCATAACAAATAAAAAAAAAGAGACAAATGATGAGTTTACTTGGCATGATCTCAGCGTAGGCAACGACATTATCAGTTAGATCAGCGATTTCATGCATAAGTGCAGGCGATGGTCCCCAAGCATCATTCGATGTTGCCGATCGAACTTTTCGTTGAGCATCAGTATAATTATAAATAACATTTCTTACACCTCGAGCAAGCATGAGGACAACAAAAAGAAAGTTTGAGAAATTCTAAAAAGGAAAATGAAGATTAACATTTTTTTTTGTTTTGAGAACGAATTTGATTAAATGCAACACGAGATGATAAAAACAAAAGATTAAAGTAAAATGATTTCGATTTTAAACGAGTTTTTTAGCTTCGAAAAATCCTTTCAAATGACGCATTTGCCAAAACCCGGCTATAACTAAAACAAGTAGCTGAGCAATTGACCACCATAGAACACGTTGATTAGTCGATTCACTTGTCGCACGAAAACGTTCTTCACGATATCGTTGATAATTCTGTTCTTTAGTTCTAAATAAAATAAAAAACAAAAACAAAAACAAATTCATAATTCTTTTCTTCATCGTTGAATACGAACATTTGTTCGACTTGATCTAACAATTGTCGAACACGTAATTGAAGTTCAGTTAATTTTTCTTTCGCACTAATTTGTTGATAATCAACTGCATGTTCACCAATATCAATATCCAAATGAACACGCTAGAAAATAGAACAAAGATAAATCATCACTACTATTTTCAACTCAAGAATTTTATCTACCAATTTCTGTCCGCCAAACCAAGCTGTCGAATTCGAATACAAGCAAATGACATGTTCACCTGGAATATGTGATGTAAATGAGAATCTGCCTTGACTTGTGTACACTTTCGAGAGAATAGTTTTATCGTCGGGATCTTTGACTTCGACATGCATGCCAATGCCGGGTGTTGACGGCAAATATGTATTGGATTTTTCATCGTACAATTCGACTTTGTATTTTCCAATGACTAATGTTTCATCGGGAATTTCTTCGATGAAACATTTCCTTTCAGTTTCACTGATATGAAAGAATAAGCCTGATGATTGAATAAATAATTGTAGCAAACAAAAACACAGTATAATTATCGAATGTTTAGTCATTTGAATTTCGTTGATAAATAACGATGAGACAGTGACGAAACAGAAAAATATTTTCTCGACGTCGTACCGTACGTACGTGGTGTTTTTCTTGTTCGTTCTTCCTTTCTATGTTTAACGACTAAACCAATCAGATATTCTCGTCTAGCATCTGCATTAATGATCAACATTTACGAATGTTTCATTCGAGGAGGACCTCTCAATGTTCCTATGGACCAAATCCATCGAATATAAATTGGATTCTGTTGGATAGTATTCAAATGGTTTTGGTAAAACTATACGTGTGTGTGTTTTTTTCTTATTTGAGAGAAATTCTATAGAAACAAGTCGATATCGATGATGATCAATTTTACACGAGAATTTCATTTTTTTCGATGAAATGTGTATTCAAGACGGGACTGAGAGATTCGACTGATTTGCACGTTAGATGTAGAGAAAAAACAACAATATTATTTATGTGTTTTTTTTTCAAGATAAATAAAAAAATCTAATCAATGGCTATCGGTAAGAACAAACGACTCACCAAAGGTGGTAAAAAAGGTGGCAAAAAGAAAGTTGCTGATCCATTTTCGAAAAAAGACTGGTACGATATCAAAGCACCAGCTAATTTCGAAGTTCGTACCATTGGTCGTACACTCGTAACACGAACAACAGGCACCAGTATGTAAACACAAATAACACGCACATGTTGTGTCAAATTTGGATTTTTGTTTTCAATAGAAATCGCCTCGGATGCTTTGAAAGGCCGTGTATTTGAAGCCTCGCTCGGTGATTTAATCAAACTCGACGATGAAGATAGCTATCGTAAATTTCGATTGATCTGTGAAGATGTTCAAGGACGTCATGTTTTAACCAACTTTCATGGTATGGACATCACAACTGATCGTCTTCGTATGCTTGTCAAAAAATGGCAGGTAAAAATCGATTGATCAATGAAGTTTTTCATTCTCTCATTCTCTTTGAAAGACATTAATCGAAGCTCAAGCTGATATTCGTACATCAGATGGTTATCTTTTACGTGTTTTTTGCATTGGTTTCACCCAACGTATGCGTGGTCAAATTAAAAAAACATCCTACGCTCAACATACACAAGTTCATTCTTCGATTCTTTTTTTTTCTTTAATTGAGACGTGTTTTTTGTTTGTTTGTTCGATCATTAGGTTAAAGCTATCCGAAAGAAAATGGTCGAAATCATGACACGTGATATTGCCGGTAGCGAACTCAAAGAAGTTGTCAACAAACTGTACGTTTGAGACAAAAAAAACATATTGAATTTTTCTCTCATTGTCGTTCTTGTTTTGCAGTATACCAAACAGTATTGGTCAAGAAATCGAAAAAGTTTGCCGTGGTATTTATCCATTACAAAATGTCATGGTACGAAAAGTTAAAGTTGTCAAAAAACCGAAATTCGACGGTAAGAAAAACGCAATCGTTAAAAGTTCATTACAAAATTTCTTTCGTTTTTAGTTGCTCGTCTTCTCGAAATGCACGGTGAAAGCTACAGCAGCACAACTGTCGACGAAAAAGGTCAACGAATTGATCGTGCCGATGGTTATGAACCACCAGTGCAAGCCAATGTTTAAACAGATAAAAAAAAATGAGCAATTTGTTCGATGTCTTTTTTTTATAACAGAGTTAATATTCGATCGATCTCTGTCTGAACAAGAAAACAAAAAAAAAGAAAAACAAACAGCCGATGTTTTTTGCATATAACGATTCTTGTTTTGGACCGTTAAAGAATAAAAAATAAAAACGTACTACATCAACAAGATCTTTTGTTTTTTACTTCTCTTGTTTGAACTGAAAAAAAAACCCTTGATGAATGATTCTGTTCGACGGTCGAACATCGTCGAAGTATTCTTTGAGTCTTTGAATAGCCGGCCTATAATCAAAAGTGTCGATTTGTATGTAGGTGGATGGGCATGTGTGTGCTGTCTATTTATTTTTTTCCTTTTTCTTTTCTTCTCTTCCTTTATTTTCTATGTACTTTATAAGTAACCGTCGTCGTCAGTAAAGAATAGTAAACTATTACTCGATATAATCATGCTTTATCGCGTACATATGTGGCACACTTTCGACTAGGAGAAAATTACGTCTTTTATATTCAACTGGTGCCATATAAAATCTCTTCTCTTTTCTAGATTTCATTTCTATTTATTTTTAACAAAACTTTCGAACATGTGTGGTAAGTGTGATCTCGAGAAAAACATTCGACTAGAATTCAATCGTATCGAATTCGTAGGTATTTTCGGTTATTTGAACTATTTGGTCAAACGTGATCGACGTTTTATTGCTGATATTCTTGTCAATGGTCTTCATCGTTTGGAATATCGTGGTTATGATTCGTCAGGTATTGCTTTCGATGGTGATGAAATGGTCGCCGATCAACAAGGTTCATCGACGAAATCGAAACGAGCTTGTCTTGTCGTTCGACAAAAAGGCAAAGTCGAAGAACTCGAACAAGCTGTTAAAGGTAAAAAATCGAACGAAAAACAAAAGACAAATACGAGATGCTTTTGTTTAGCATTGACAAATGTCGATTGGGATGCTGAATTTACTGTTCATGTTGGTATTGCTCATACACGTTGGGCTACACACGGTGAACCAAGTGCTGTCAATTCTCATCCACAACGTTCTGACGAACAAAATCAATTCGTTTGTGTTCATAATGGTATCATTACCAACTACAAAGATATCAAACAATATCTCGTATGAAATTGAATTTCTCTCTCTGTTTCGTTGTTGTTTTCGAAGAATTGTGTTTAGACAAACAAAGGATACAAATTCGAATCCGAAACTGATACTGAAGTTGTCGTTAAATTAGTTAAATATCTTTATGATAAACATAAAAATGAAAAGATTACATTTCAAAAACTTATCGAAATGGCTTGTTCACAATTAGTAAATTGATTTGATTCAATAAACAATATGATAAATAATTCAATTTTAGGAAGGTGCCTTTGCACTTCTCTTCAAAAGTACACATTTTCCTGGTGAATTATGTGCTACTCGGTAAAAGAAAATGAATTGATTAAGTTTTTTTTTCATGAATTAACCGAAAATATTTTTTCTCTCTAGTCGTGGTAGTCCAATGGTCATTGGTGTTAAATGTGCCGATCAATTAGCTGCTAATCATATTCCAGTTATGTTCAGCAAAGGTAAATATACTTGAAATTGATCTTGACTTCACCCTCAAGAGCTAATAGATATAAGCAATCGTCGACTAACTAAAGGTAAACGAGTTGAACTATAAGTTGTTGCTCGTCATTATTGTTGTCATACCCCTTGTATAAACATGATTCATTCCTTTATAATTACGATTTGGTCAAATTGATTTTGTACATAGATTCATTCAATCATCATAATAGCAAAGATGCACGAAATGATCTTCATTTGTCTGAAGCAGCTCAAACAAGTAATTTTCGAGATTAAACAAAAAAAAACGCACAGATAATTTGCATGATTATACAACAAAAAAAGCTCCTCTAATATCTTTCTGCTTACCTTGTTAATTCTTGTTAATTTTCTTTTTTTGTTTGGCTATTTGTTTCAACACTTTTGATATTTAGACTTACGTGGAGTTTTCTCACCTCCATTGGTCATTACCGATCAAACAACATCGGAATTAGCTGTGACAGGTGATGATCGAAGTATCGAATATTATTTCGCTTCGGATGCGAGTGCAATCATTGAACATACAAATCAAGTTATTTTCATGGAAGATGATGATCTCGCCGTTGTTCGTAATGGTGCATTGACGATTCATCGTGTTCAACATGGTGATGCTGCTGGTCAACCAACAATTCGTGAAATTCACGAACTTAAAATCGAATTACAACAGATCATGAAAGGCAACTACAAATATTTCATGCAAAAAGAAATCTACGAACAACCGGAATCAGTTGTTAATACCATGCGTGGTCGTGTCAATTTCAATACGAAAAAAGTCATTCTCGGCGGTATTAAAGATTATGTCAATGAAATTCGTCGTTGTCGACGATTGATTTTAATTGCTTGTGGTACAAGTTATCATTCGGCTGTTGCAACACGACAATTACTCGAAGAATTATCCGAATTACCAGTTATGGTTGAACTTGCATCGGATTTTCTCGATCGAAATACGCCCGTTTTTCGTGATGATGTTTGCATATTTATTTCTCAATCAGGTGAAACTGCTGACACTATCTTAGCTCTACGTTATTGTAAACAACGTGGTGCACTTATCGTTGGTTTTACGAATACAGTTGGTTCGAGTATTTCACGAGAATCACACTGCGGTGTTCATCTTAACGCTGGGCCAGAAATTGGTAAAAGAAAAAATTTCGTTCGTTTGTTTATTTTGAAAATTTCTTCGTTCGTAGGTGTTGCAAGTACAAAAGCTTATACAAGTCAATTTCTTGCTCTCGTTCTTTTCGGTCTTGTCTTGTCCGAAGATTCGATTTCGAAAGAACCTCGTCGACGAGCGATCATCGACGGTCTTCAACAATTACCTGAAATGATCAAGAAAGTTCTTCAATGCGACAAACAAATCCGTGAATATGCTGAATCTTTATACAAAGAATCATCGTTGTTAGTCATGGGTCGTGGTTATAACTTTGCTACATGTCTCGAAGGAGCATTGGTACGTTGTGTATTTTTTTCCCTGGAAAGAAAAATAATTACAATTGATTTTTTGTTCGACTTTTTGTAGAAAGTTAAAGAATTGACTTATATGCATTCTGAAGGTATTCTTGCCGGAGAATTGAAACATGGTCCATTGGCTATGGTTGATGATACCATGCCAATTGTCATGATTATCATGGATGATCCAGTTAAAACTGTAAAAATAAAATCTTTGTTCTTAGAATTTTAATTGATTCATTGGACTTTTATTTAGAAATGTATGAATGCCTATTCGCAAGTTCATGCTCGTGGCGGTCAACCAATGTTGATCTGTAATGACGATGATGAAGAATTAGTCAAATTGGCTAATCGACATATAACTGTTCCACGTACAGTCGATTGTCTTCAAGGTATTCTCTGTGTTGTACCTATGCAATTACTTTCGTTTCATATTGCTGTTTTACGTGGTTATGATGTTGATTGTCCACGAAATTTAGCCAAATCTGTTACGGTTGCCTAAACAATTCTTTTTTTTTCTGACTTTTAATTTCAACTATAACAAATTATTTATCTTTTTTTCTCTTCTTTCGTTGTTATTTTATTTTATTTTATCATAAATGGTTCGTCTAAATAAAAACTACTTTTTTTCTCTCTCTTAAACTTCAATCTACAAAAGAAAGGAACTTAATACGTCCGAGAGAAAATGTAAATTTCCTTTTTGTCTTAATCTTCACTCATTCGTATGAAAAGATAAAACGGAAGACTAGAATTCCGGGTAGAATTTCTCGTAAAAAAACAACACACTCTGCTTAGCATTTCTTATTCTTCTCGACACACGCAATCCACAATGTCAAGCAAATTCGAAGATTTGCCAAATGAACTCTACTTGAAGATATTTCGATACCTGGATACGCACGATTGTTATCGAGCTTTTTCAGGATTAAATGATCGATTGAACATGATCATTCGATCGACCAAAGATCTCTCATTAGTTCTCAATGGGAATCATATCGAATTAATTCAAATGTTTGCTTCACGTATCGTACGATTAGAAGTGAATACTTGGCATGAAATTGATCTACGAAAATTTGTGAATTTAAAATCATTGAAATTATCTCGAACAACTCGACAACAAGTAGCTTATATTCGACCGAATATTTTACCGAAACTCGTTCGTCTGTCCGTGTCATTGGCATTTGATTTCTGGTCGTCGACTCAATTAGCTCAAGATGTTTTCTCAAATGGTTTTCCTCGATTACGCTACGCTGATTTAGGTCGTGTGGATATTTCCTATACGAACTCCTGGTCGTTATCATCGTATTTACGTTCAGTTTGTGTTTGTTCAAGTGATCCAATTATTGTTCCATTGATTCTTTCAGCATGTCCACATTTAATTCGTTTACAAGTCGAAATCTTCGGTGACAATCATCGAATTGATTTACCTCGTTTACGATTAAATCATTCACTTCGAAAATTTATTTTCGCCGATTCTTACGGAGTTTTATCATTAAATGATATTCAACTTCTTCTCGCTTATGTACCAAATATTGAATACATTCATTTTACTCTATTTGAAATGTCATTTAAAGGTCTGGCTCATTTATTTATTAAACAACTACATGAATTGAAAATCTTCGAATGTTTTATTAATGAATCTGTTGATGAAGATAATCATATTGATGAACTTCGAATGATGCATCCGTATTTCGAACGAATACAGTACGCAGTAAAACGATTCGGTGTACAATATTTTACGAATAAAGACAAATAAAATAAATTAGAAAGAGAATATTTGCTTGACATATAAAAGCTGAATTACAAAGATCAATTGAACAGCAATATTGATAATAGTCAGACATAGAGCTCGAGACATCGCCATCCGTGCAATTTCCATAGGCAATACCACGTGAAATAGCATTGCTATTACTGGAATAAACATATTTCTACAGAAACAAAAAAACGGACAAGATAAATTTGATTTGAAAATAATTATTCAACATGACTGACACGACAATATTCAGCAGTAGAATCGTTGATAGTTATGACACCAGCACCTGTCTTTTTTAATCGATTATCACAACCATCTGTACCCGGTGAACAACTATAGCAAGTAATGGCAGGTGTTTCCTTGACGATTGCTAAAGATTATAACAAAAAAGAGAAGAAGGATTTTGAGTGTAATAAAATATCGTCTTACTCAAAAAAATTATGCATAGAATAACAAACGTGGTGTTCATGTTTCTTTTTTTTGACTGAATGACAAATGCTACAGATTCAACTGTTGTTAAGACATTGTTTTCTTTTTGCATTCGATAGTTTATATGAAAACATCAGATCGTATATATTCAGTCATTTTTCTTCAAATAGGCAAATATTAAAATATAAAATCATTCTTGGCTCTTTTTTATTTCACCGAGAAAAATATCTTCTTTTGAATTCTTCGTAGTCGAAAATTTCGAATTTTATTAGATTGTATCATAGTCAAATTTTGTTTACCTATAGTAACAATCAACATTTTTTCTAGCCTCAAGCTGGATATTAAATAAACAATTAAGAATTCAGTTATGATTCACTTCCTCAATAAAATGTTGACTGTCGTCAAGAATTAGATGGCAGAGAATATGTTTCGTTGTGTCTATTAAATTAGCTTAACCTTGAAAATAAAATAACCTCTGTTTTATTAAGTTGTAATAGCGGATTGACAACAACAACAAATTACGAAATCGTTCTATTTTTGTTCTATATTTAAAAGATTTTTATTCTGTCTGATTGA